>Ga0306926_10000051_pt1 | contig 89949 bp, 86 predicted proteins | sample flu12Cox44000178_FD_203759 | JGI IMG/M metagenome (GOLD analysis project Ga0306926, IMG submission 203759) | Lab enrichment of tropical soil microbial communities from Luquillo Experimental Forest, Puerto Rico - flux8day.12C.oxic.44.000.178 (v2)... | ecosystem: Environmental > Terrestrial >... | reverse complement strand
TCGCGGGCCGCAGCCCAGGCGGCGTGCTTGAAATTCGGAGATGCAGGGTGCGGCAGTGGCGTTCCTCGCGGCTGCGAACGCCCATCTTCCATTGGCTAGTGGATGGGTCCGCCGACTGGACTCATGCGCGGATCGAGCTTGATTTCGCCAAAGGTGGTCTCATAATTCACAAGGTTTTGCTGCAGGATGGTGTACAACGCCTTCGCCTGCTGCGGACTGAGATAAATGCCCTGAAAATTGCTGACTTCGACCTTGGACTCGTCCTGCTGTTGCAGCGTGCCGAAGACCAAAAAGAAATCCCAAACGTTGACCCGGACCTGAACGCTGTTAGCGTAGTTCTCGCGGTAATCCTTGGTGTTCGTCAGTTGGATCGACGGTTGCGTTGGGTTTGCCATCATTCCCTCGCGGCGTGATCACGCCGAAAACGCAGTGTAACAAAAAAGGCAAGACCCTATTCGCTCTTTACTCTTCGCTAGAAAAGAGGCGCGAAGAGCGACGAGTAACGAGCGACGAAAAACGAAAAGCTAAAAACGAAAAGCTAAAACCGAAAAGCTAAAAGCGAAGAGCTAAAAGGCGAAGAGCTAAAAGGCGAAGAGCGTCTTTACTTCGCCGGCATGGTGTAGTACCCGCTGCGGTGCCGCACCTGTAGCTCGGAGGGGTCGGGATAATCTTTGGTGGCGGGATCGACCTTGACCTCGATGCGGCGAAACTCCGAATCCGACAGTCGTTGGTTGGGGTAGTAGGCGATCAGATACTGCGTGCGCAGTTCGTCACTGATCTGGCGGAATGCAGAGTCTAGCTGATCCAATGAACTGGCGTAGAAGTACTTGCCGCCCGTATCGCGCGAAAGCTGGATCAGTGCATGTTCGCCGCCAATGTCGCGTCCGGCATTGCTCTCGATCGGCACGATAATGATGCTGTACAGGATGACCTCGGCCTGCTGTGCTTCGCGCACGGCTTCCTGGTAAGTCGTTTTGCTGACGGTGTCTCCACCATCGGTGATCACTACCATCACCTTGCGCCCCCGGCGGTCGAGCAGGGCCTCGGAACCGAGATAGAGCGTGTCATACAGTGCTGTCGCCGCCCCGGTGTGTACCCGGCTAATGCCCTTATCGATGGTGCGAATGTCGGCGGTAAAGGGGGTCAATTGATCGACAACCTCGCTGAATTGGAACAGCGACACGCCGTCGATGGGCCGCAGAATCGCATGCGCAAACCGTCGCGCAGACTCCAGCTCCAGCCGCTGGCTGTTGCGCGTGCTCAGGCTGCAATCGATGGCGATTACGATGGAGAGAGGTAACTCCGACTCGCGCTGAAATACTGCAATTTTCTGCGGTTTTCCGTCCTCTAAAATCTGGAAATCTTCCTGCTTGAGCGTGGATACCGGCGCGCCCCCCGAGTTCGTTACCGTCGAGAACACATTGACCAGCTTCACGTTGACGCGAATCGTGGTGTTCGTGTCATCGGGTGGCGCTTCGGTCTGCTGCTTCTCGGGTGGGTGTGGAACAGCCCCGGTTGAAGCCGGCTTGTCAGCGTTCGGCAGGCGCGGCACAGTGCTCTGGGCCGTCGTCCAAGAGGATAGAGCGACCAGCAGGCCGAGCAAACCAAAGGCTCTCGCCATCCGCCTTAGGGCTTCGGAGAGGCCAGAATCCACCAGCAAGAAGGGTAACATTCGCTCTACTGTAACCCTGACTCCACTACTTTGACGCGCTTCCGGGCAATGGCACTTCCGGGGGAAACGGCTCGCCATCGGCCCACACTGCGCCGTCCTCGAAGAATTCCTTTTTCCAGATCGGAACCGTCTTCTTCAGCGTATCAATTACCCAGCGGCCAGCCTCAAAAGCAGCCGCGCGATGCGGCGAGGCAACGGCGATATAAACACTCGTTTCGCCGATCTCCAGGCGGCCGAGGCGATGAACAATCCATACGTCACGAATCTTGAAGTTGGTCAAGGCCTGTTGCGCGAGCTGCTCCATCTGCTGCAGAGCCATAGGCTCGTATGCGGAGTAATCGAGGTAGAGCGTGCGCCGTCCACGCGTCTGGTTGCGGACCACTCCATCGAACACGACCAGCGCACCATCGTCGGGCTTTTGTATTCCCGTAATGACCGCCTGCCGATCGATCGGCTGCCGCACCAGGGCAGCATGCTCCATCGTCTGCATTGCCGGGGCTTGTGCGGGGGCAGCAGCTTCCGTCGCTCCGCCGCTCACCGGGGGAATGAGCGCCACTTCATCCCCCTCGCGCAGCACCCGTTCGCGTCCGCAGTACTCATAATTCACGGCCAGTGCAATCGCCTGGTGAAACTCTCCAAGCTGCGGAATCCGGCGTTGCAGTGCGAGATATAGCTCACCCAATGTAGTCTCGCTGCGGGCCTCAACAATTTCGCTCTCGCGCGCAGCCAACTCACGCAACATGCCCAGGTACTGCACTTTTACCCGCATAATCCTAAGCATATAGCACACGTCCCGCTTTTACCCATGGCCCCAGCGAACTGCCGCCCAGGCCCGTTCGGCACAGCACAACGTGACCTCCAACACTGCCAATCGGTTGTAACAGGTGTTTCATTAGCGTGGCGGTGTACGGCCTGCCTTTCATCCATCCTTTCACCAAAGCAAAGCGAAGGGATGGGGCACACAAGCCAGCAGCGCAGCCCGCCGTGCACCGACCGCAAATCAAGGAGCACAGCATGTCTGACAAGACAGCGGACCTCGTTGGTCCCGGCATTGGCGATTCTCTGGAACTCGAGAAGATCCTGCCAGACGATTACAGCTCGCTGCTGTCACTGAAAGAGACGCAGAAGGCGCTCTTCGAGGTGGTTCGCGAAAAAGAACACTCATGTGTTGAATTAGCCGTTGGCACTTAGTATTTAGCTCGGGCGGTCTTTAGGCTGCCCCGAATCTTTGTCAGTTGAGCTGTCTCAAGCCCTAAGATGCTGTACAGTCAAATTCGCACAGGACCACCATGACCACCTCACGCAGAGAGTTTATAAAGCTGGCCGGAGCCGCCGGCGTTGCAATGCTGGCGATCCCCAATGGCTTCGCTGCCGCGCCCTATCCGCTTGGCCTTCCACTGGGGCTGCAGCTTTACTCCGTGCGGGAATTATTGCCCAAGGACTTCGAGGGCACACTCCGCGCCATCGCCGCTTCGGGTTATACAGAGGTTGAGGCTGCGGGCTTCTACACCTTGAGTGCCTCCGATTTCAAGCAAGCCATGGACTCGGCTGGCCTACGCTGCGTGAGCGCGCACTATGGGATGGATCTGCTGCAGCCTAGACTCGAACCAATCCTCGACTATGCAAAAGAATTGGGCTTGCAATACGTGGTGTGCTCGTCACCAGCACTGAAAGACCCCTCGCGCGTAAAGGTTCCACCGAAGGACCCCGCGTACCACCAGGCGTGGGTGGACGCATTCACCCTCGACGACTGGAAATGGAACGCCGAGCAGTTCAACCAGATCGGTGCGAAGGTCAAAGCCCGGGGTATGCACTTTGGATACCACAACCACACCACCGAATTCCGCAAGATCGGAAAAACTGTGCCATATGACGAACTCATCCGCCTTAGTGATCCCGATCTCGTCACCTTCGAGATGGATTGCGGCTGGGTCGCCGTTGCTGGCTACAATCCGGCGGAATATCTCACCAAGTATCCGACCCGCATCTCCATGCTGCACGTGAAAGACTTCGACCTGAAGAAAGGCGCAGAACATCCGAAGTCCACCGAGCTGGGCCACGGCACCGTCGACTATCACGCCATTTTCGTGGCGGCGGCGAAGGGTCACATCACTCATTATTTCGTTGAGCAGGAAGACTTCGATGTACCGCCGCTGGAAGCCCTGAAGGCAGACGCCGAGTATATGCGCAATTTGAAAGTCTAGACTTTTTGGGGATTGCCAAGTACCTAGCCCAAGATTACTCTTCTCCCCATGAAAGCTAGCGCCGCTACGAGCTTTAGCTGCGTCTTCTTTTTTCTCTCCTCCATTCTGTTCGCACAAACCACCCCTAATAGCGATGGCAATTACCAGCAGTTACGCAACATTGGTCTGCAGTCCGGCAGCATCACCGTCGAAAACCTTCGCTTCAAACGCGATTCTGCTACCTTTCTGCTCAACGCAGGTACCCTCTGCTTTGTCACCCCGGTCAACAACAAGGTGACGGGCGCGGTTTTTGTTGGCGATGGCAAATTGTTGCTCGATCCGCCCATTGCCTCCGAGCGGGCAAGTCTCTCGGTGTTCACCAAAGAAAAGGAATACGCAGAGACATTCGATCATCTTGTGCTGCGCTTCACCGACAACACTTATGAGGAGCTCAAGTCGGCGGGTAAGCCTGCCAACGCTCCGTGCGACCTGGATCTGTTGCACAACAGCGCCAAAGTAATGCGAAAGGAAGTCAATTACAACCTCGACGCGCGCATCCTGCAAGACGTCGCCAGCACCGAGCCTGGAGGTCTGTTTGTGGCGTTCGTTCATGGTAAACATTATGACGGCAAGACGCTTTTCACCATCGATCCGCACGGGGCTCCCAGCGTCTATCCGGAAGAGATTTCGCTGGAAACTTACAACGAAAACAAGCTCGGCATTTGGGCTGCGTTTCACTACACGCCTGAGTACGCCAGCGGAGCTGCCACCAGCGGGCAAAAGAATGGGGTAATTCACATCGATCACCAGCAACTTGAAACGGAGTTCGACAAAGCGGGGCATCTGGATGGGAAAGCAGTCGTCACCTTTGTCTCCCGCGCACCCGGATCGAAAGTCGTTCCCTTCAACTTATTTCGGACCCTGCGTGTTTCCAGCGTCACCGGACAGTCCGGCGAATCCTTGAACTTCATCCAGGAAGACAAGAACGAAGATCCGCAATTCTGGGTAATTCTCTCCCGTCCTTTGGGAAAGAACGAACGTTATGAGATCACTGTGAAGTACGCCGGTAAAGATGCGGTCTCAGCCGAAGGCGCGGGAAATTACTATCCGATCGCCCGCACCAGTTGGTATCCGAACTCTGCTGCGGGAGATTTTGGCGAGTACACCAATTACGACATGACCTTCCGCATTCCCAAGGGAATGATTATCGCTGCCACGGGCACGCGCATCAGCGAAACGAGTGACGGCGGCCACAACGTCACCGTCTGGAAATCGGAATCGCCCATCGCGGTTGCCGGTTTCAATTTTGGGTCCTTCAAAAAAGAGGACGGAAAAGTCGCCAAACCGCCCATGGATGTGTCTTCTTACGCGAACGTTAACCCACCGAGTTGGGTAGATTCGGTTAAGCAAAGCGAAGTTGGCGATCCGATGGGCGGGCTGGAAACTTCCCACATCAGATCCAACTGTGCAGTGGGCTCGATGAATACCACCATCCTGAACAAAAAGGCCCTGGGAGAAGCGCAGTATTCTCTGGCAGTCTTTTCCGAATATTTCGGTACGCTGCCTTACAAGCAGCTTGCCATGACGCAGCAGACCGCCAGCAATTACGGCCAGTCCTGGCCCATGCTTGTCTATCTTCCCATCACCTATCTGTTCGACGATACCGTTCGTCACTGCCTTGGCTATCCCGATACCTCAGCCTACTTCTCCATCGTTGCTCCGCACGAAGTCGCTCACCAGTGGTGGGGGCATATGGTCGGCTTCAATTCCTACCGCGATCAGTGGATGAGCGAGGGCTTCGCCGAATTGTCGGCTTCTCTCTACATCCAATTCCTGTACAACAAGGAGCCGCAAAGGTACGCAAAGTTTTGGAACGACGAGCTGAAGTTGCTGACCGAGCGCAACAAGGAAGGCTATCGCGCCATCGATGCAGGGCCAGTAACCATGGGTTATCGCCTCAACAATAGCCGCGAAGGATTCGGCATCACGCGGCGGCTTATCTACCCCAAAGGAGCATACGTCCTTCAGATGGTTCGCATGATGATGTACGACCGCCAGTCCGGCGACCAGCGCTTCAAAGAAACGATGCGCGACTTCGTCACGACTTATGCGGGCCAGTCTGCTACCACGGAAGACTTCAAGGCGGTGGCAGAGAAACACATGACGCCGGCGATGGACCTTGAAGGCAATCACAAGATGGATTGGTTCTTCAATGAATACGTGTATGGCACGCAATTGCCGAATTACAAATTCGATTACAGCTTCGAGGCCGGCCCCGATGGCGATTTCGCCCTGATCATGAAGCTGAATCAATCCGGAGTGAGTCCCGAATTCCGCATGCTGGTTCCCATCTATCTGGAGCTCGCGAACAGTCAGGTCGTTCGTCTCGGCTCCGCCCGGCCAGCCGGGAGTATGACGGTCGAGCAGAAGGTTTCACTGAAAGGCGTGAAAGAGAAGCCCAAGCGCGCCATGATCAATTACAACTTCGACGTGCTGGCTACCATGAACTGACATTCCCAGCGTTAGCGACAGTGCCGATTGTGGGGGTTCTCCACACCCCGCAATTTCTGTTTGACTTCCGCGCGCCTCATGACTAAAAATGTCGGACACTCAGGCTTGGGCCAGGCCTCTCACGGGTTTGGTGCACGGGCCCGTAGGAACCCATGGATACGTCATCGCACGATGTTCTTCTCGTCGGTGGAGGAGGCGCGGGGCTGCGCGCCGCCATAGCCGCCGCCGAAGTTAATCCCAAACTCCGCATCGCAGTCGTGTCCAAGGTGTACCCTATGCGCAGCCACACGGTTTCCGCCGAGGGCGGCGCCGCCGGTGTCGCCAAGCCCGACGACAGCCTCGACGAACACGCCTACGACACTATTTCCGGGGGCGATTGGCTCAGCGACCAGGACGCCGTCGAGGCCTTCGTCAAAGAAGCTCCTCAAGAACTGCTGCAACTGGAACGCTGGGGTTGCCCCTGGAACCGCGAACCCGACGGCCATATCGCGGTCCGTGCCTTCGGCGGCATGAAGAAGATGCGCACATGGTTTGCCGCCGACAAGACCGGCTTCCACATGCTGCATACCCTGTTCCAGACCTCGATGAAATACGACCCCATCACCCGTTACGACGAGTGGTTCGTCACCAGGTTGCTGGTGGATGAGGGGCGCGTTTTGGGCGTGGTTGCTATCGAGCTAATGTCGGGCAAAATCCAAGCCATCACGGCAAAATCCGTGATCCTGTGTACCGGTGGCTGCGGCCGTGTCTTTCCGTTCACCACCAACGCGAGTATCAAGAACGGCGATGGAATGGCCCTGGCTTATCGCGCTGGTGTCCCGCTCAAAGACATGGAGTTCATCCAGTACCATCCCACCGGCCTGCCTTTTACTGGCATCCTGATCACCGAAGCGGCCCGGGCTGAGGGTGGCTACATGCTGAACAAAGACGGCTATCGCTACCTTCAGGACTACAATCTCGGCACTCCTGAACGTAAGCCGGTCCTGCGCTCGATGGAGCTCGGACCGCGCGATCGCCTCTCGCAAGCCTTCGTGAAAGAGGATCAGAAGGGCCGCACAATTGAAACTCCCTACGGCCCCGTCGTTCATCTCGATCTTCGCCACCTCGGCGAAAAGCTAATTGACGCCAAGCTGCCCTTCGTGCGCGAGCTGTGCATGAAGTATCAGAACGTCGATCCGGTGAAAGAGCTTATTCCGGTTCGTCCGGTGGTGCATTACATGATGGGCGGCGTCAGCACCGACATCAACGGAGCGACGCCTTTGGCAGGCCTGTTCGCCGCCGGCGAAGTCGCCTGTGTGAGCATCAACGGCGCCAATCGCCTCGGCTCGAACTCGCTTCCGGAATGCCTGGTCTTCGGCGCACGCGCCGGCCGGGCCGCAGCAACGTACGCTTCCGAACAGCCAGAGCCCAATGGCAAGGTCGCTGCTCTCGCTAGCGACGAGCAGCGCCGCCTCGAATCCGAGTTCCTACGCAAAGTTGGCGGCCGCGAACGCGTTGCCACCATCCGGACAGAAATGCAGACAACGATGGAGAACAGCGCCGGCATCTATCGTGAACAGGGACTACTCCTGGCGGGAGCCAACAAACTGCGCAATCTGCAGGAGCGTTATCGCGACCTCCAGCTCGACGATCACAGTCGCACCTTCAATACTGAGCTTGAGTCTGCTCTTGAGCTTGGTTTTATGCTCGACGTCGCCGAGTCGATGGTGCAATGCGCGCTGCATCGCACTGAATCGCGGGGAGCGCACCAGCGGACCGACTATCCGGCACGCGACGATGAGAAGTTCCTGGCCCACTCGCTGGTGTACCGCAATCCCGACGGCTCCACCCGCGTGGAATATAAGCCGGTGGGCATCACGCGCTGGCCTCCGGGAGAACGCGTCTATGGCCAGCAGACGGCCAAGCAGGCTCAACCACAAGAGACAAGATTGACCAACTGATATGGCGGAAACGATCACACTCGAAATTGCGCGGTACTCGCCCGAACAAGACGCAGCACCACACTTCCAGAGCTTCGAAGTACCGGTCAATAAGGAATGGGTTGTCCTCGACGCCCTGAATCACATCAAGGACAAACAGGACGGAACCCTCACCTATCGCTGGTCCTGTCGCATGGGCATCTGTGGCAGTTGTGGCATGATGGTCAACGGCGAACCCAAGCTGACCTGTGCCACCTTCCTCACCGACTATGCTCGCCAAGGCAAGAAGATCCGCGTCGAGCCACTGCGCTACTTTCCGGTGGTCCGCGACCTCGTTACTGAGCTGACCGATTTTCTCGCCAAGCTGAAGAAGGCAAAGCTTTGGCTGATCCATCCCAACCAGCCGCCGCTCTCCGACGGGGAATTTCTCCAGACCCCGGCCCAGGTCGACCGCTACAAGCAGTACGCCATGTGCATCAACTGCACGCTTTGTTACGCAGCCTGCCCAGTCGTGGGTCTTGATCCAATTTTCGTTGGTCCGGCGGCACTTGCGCTCGCCCAGCGCTATAACATGGATTCTCGCGATCAAGGCTCGGGCGATCGCATCGCTGTGCTCGCTCATCCCGATGGCGTCTGGGGCTGCACCTTCGTGGGCGAGTGCACGCGCGTCTGCCCCAAACACGTCGATCCGGCGGGCGCGATCCAGCAATACAAGCTGACTGCAGTCCTGGAGTGGCTCAAGTCGTTTGTCACACCGAGAGGGGCAGGGAAACATGACGGCTGAAGCAAAACCCACCGCGGCTCGCTACACCGAGTTCCATCCCCGCTGGTACCGGCCAAACGTCTCGGTGTACTGGTGGATGGGGCAGCGCCAGTACCTGAAGTTCATCCTTCGCGAGTTGAGCAGCGTCTTCGTGGCAATCTTCGTGGTCGAGACGCTCTTTATGTTGAGCGCGCTGAAAGGCGGCCCGCAAGCCTACGCCGATTTCCAGAACACAATGGCGTCGTCCCTGATGATCGCTCTCAATGTCATCTGTTTTCTTTTTGTGGTCTTTCACACCATTACGTGGTTCAACCTCGCACCGAGTGCTATGCCGGTGCGTCTCGGCGGCAAGCGCGTGTCGGCTTACCTGGTGGCAGCGCCGAGTTATGTTGCCTGGATCGTGATTTCGGCAGGCGTGTACTGGCTAGTTACAAGCTGGCCGTTAACATAGGATTTGTGATGGCGAGACAATCTGACGAAGCATTCTTCTGGATCCTGTTCAGCGCCGGCGGAGTCGTTGCCGCTCTGCTCATTCCCATTCAGCTGTTCCTGTTCGGCTTGGCAATTCCCCTGGGATGGATCCAGCCACCGACCTACGAACATCTCATGGCTTTGGTCCGGCTGCCATTGGTTCGGCTTTATCTCTTCGTTCTTTGTTCATTATCGTTGTTCCACTGGGCCCATCGTTTTCGTTACACCCTGTACGACGGCTTGCGCGTGAAGCACCTGAACGAAATCATCTTTACGCTCTGTTACGGCGGGGCTATCGTGGGAACCATCGTCGCAGCCTATCTGCTTTGGACTATCGCGTAGCGCAGCTCCGTCATTGCAGGAGGACCCATGGAATACAAATTGAAGACCATCTCCAAGAGTGGTATCGAAGCCGCCCTGTCAAAGGCGCAGCTCTATCGCTGTCTCAATGAGCCGGAGGAAGCCGAGTCCATCTGCCAGGACATCCTGGCCGCTGACTCGGAGAACCAGGCGGCACTGCGCCTGCTCGGACTGGCGATCACGGACCAATTCCAGGGTCAGCCGTCCGACCGATATCCCGAAGCTGAGTTGGCGTTCAATGCGCTCACGGATCCGTATAAACGAGCCTACTACCTCGGAATCCTCAGCGAGCGTCGGGCCAAAGCAGTTGCACGGGTGGGGCGGCCAGCTCACGTGTGGGTGCCCTTGTTTGAGCAGGCGATGAGGCACTTTGAGACGGCCGAGTCTCTGAAGCCGAACGACAACGAAGAGGCAATCCTGCGCTGGAACCGTTGCGTGCGCTTGCTGCAGACGATTCCCGAAAGCCCGGCCGTCGAGGCCTCTAGCTTCCACAATGACGACACCGCACCACTCGAGCTGGCGCGCCCCTTCGGCAAGTCCCGGCGATCCTAGTCGACGCGTAGATTCGACTGCCTACAATCTGCGAATCGGCCCGGGATATCGCGCCACGATTGGATCGCAGGTAAGCAAAGTGAAGCCCTCCACTGTTGCCTGCGCCACCAGAAGGCGATCGAACGGATCCTTGTGAATCGTCGGAAGCCCGTCAATGGCGACGACGTGAGCACTCAAGATCGGCAATTCCTCATAGCCGTTGTCCAGCAGTCCGCGGCGCAGCACGCGTGGATCAGCCTGAAAATCTTGTCGGTTTAGCCCACGCTTGATCGCGATCTCCCACAGGCTCGCGGCGCTGAAGAGCAGCTGATTTTGAGGGTTATCGATCAGTTTTCGGGCTTTCGTCGATAGGCGCTTCGGCTCACCAGCTGCCCAAAGCAGTACGTGGGTGTCGAGTAACAGCTTCATTCCCCAGGCTCGAACAAGTGCTCGATTTCTGCCTTACCCATAGAATCGAAGTCGCTGGGCACAAGAATCTGTCCAGCCAGGAAACCAAGCCGGCGGATCTGGCCTTTAGAAGGTGCGGAGAGAGCCATCACTTTGACCACTGGCTTACCAGCCTTGGCAATAATGAAAGGCTCGCCTTTGCGCGCCTCATCGACTAGCTTGGAGAGTTGTGTCTTGGCCTGGTGGATGTTTACCGTTTTCACACGATATAGACTAAACTAAGTTGGTTTAGTTTAGCAAGCTTTTACCTCATGTCGCCGACTTCTTCAGAAACGTTCCCTCCCGCAATTCCGTGAACGCCTGTTGCAACTGTTCCTGCGTGTTCATGACGATCGGGCCGTACCACGCCACCGGCTCTTCGAGCGGCTTGCCCGATACCAGCAGGAACCGGATTCCATCCTCGCCCGCATGCACCGTGACTTCGTCTCCTCGATCAAACAGAATCAGCGAGCGGTTGTTTGCCTCGACGGGAGGAGTGGTATCCAGCCACTGAACAGCTTCGGTAGGGACCGCGAGCGGCCCCGAGGCATTGCAGAATCTTCCGCTTCCTGCGAAGACATAGGCAAAGGCATGACGCGACGTCTCCACTGGCAGGGTCTTTCGCCTCCCCGCCGAAACCGATACGTCGAGGTAGATGGGATCAGCCGCAACTCCCGCAACCGGACCCGTCTTGCCCCAGAAATTTCCGCAAACGACCCGAACATGTGTGCCATCGTCATCGGTAACCTCAGGTATCTCCGCAGCCTTCACCTCCTGATAACGAGGCGAAGTCATTTTCAGCGACGCCGGGAGATTACCCCACAACTGAAAACCGTGCATCCGCCCTACGCGATCGCCTTGCGGCATTTCCTGGTGAATGATGCCGCTACCCGCCGTCATCCACTGCACATCGCCGGCCCCGATCACACCTTTGTTGCCGATGCTGTCACCATGCTCCACTGTACCGGCCAGCACATAGGTAATCGTTTCGATGCCACGATGCGGATGCCATGGAAATCCGGCCAGATAGTCTTCCGGAACATCGTTCCGGAAATCATCCAGCAATAGAAACGGGTCAAAGTCATTCGTGTTGCCGAATCCGAACGCGCGCCGAAGGTGCACCCCTGCCCCTTCGATGGTTGGTTTTGACTCGATCAGCCGCTTGACGGGTCGGAGGGACATCTTTGGCCTCTTCAAAGTTGAATGTCGTTCGCTAAGTTTACGCCAATTCACAGCCTGGCAACCTGACCACATAGGTAAGAGGAGTAGAATTCCAGCAGGTCGCGAGAGTGAATCGTGGTCGTTCGAACCTGCGTAGTTTGTGGACGCAAAAACCGGATACCCGCCAAACATCTGGCGGATACAGGTCGCTGCGGCAACTGTAAGTCAACGCTGTCGCCTTTGAAAGAACCCCTGGAAGTCGATGCCGAGCTATTCGACGAAATCATTCGCGATGCTCGCGTTCCTGTGCTGGTCGACTTCTGGGCTGCTTGGTGCGGGCCTTGTCGAATGGCGGCTCCCGAAGTTGAGCGCGCTGCCGAGGACATGGCCGGTCGAGCCATCGTCCTGAAAGTCGATACCGAGCGCTATCCCCAACTAGCTGCGCGCTACCAGGTGCGCGGAATCCCTAACTTTGCCGTCTTTTCCGAAGCCAGATTAGTGAAGCAGCAAGCGGGCGTAGTCGGTCATCAGGAAATGGAAAACTGGCTCAACTCCGCTGGACCGGCGACAGCAGCTTAGTTTCGTAACAACGTTCTCTTACCCGACTTCATCTGTGTATTCCTATGAACGACTTTGAAAAGCCTGACTTGAAGCGTGGAGTTCCACTTGCCAGCATCCCAGACGGTGGAAAGCTCTTGGGCGTGGTAGATGGAGAGGACGTCTTACTGGTGCGCCGCGGGACTGAATTGTTTGCCGTCGGAGCTCACTGTACCCACTACCATGGGCCACTGGCGGAAGGATTAGTGGTTGACGACGAAGTGCGATGTCCCTGGCACCATGCCTGCTTCAGTCTTCGCACGGGTGAGGCTTTGCGGGCGCCGGCTCTGGATCCGATCCAGTGCTGGCACGTTGAGAAGGTAGGAGAAAACATTTTCGTAAAGGAGAAAGCCGCACCCTCTGTCCCCAAACCCCTGTCGACTACAGTGCATCCTTCTTCTATCGTCATCGTCGGCGGAGGTGCAGCAGGGCTTGCCGCGGCCGACATGGTTCGTCGCGAAGGACACAGCGGTTTAGTGACCATGATCAGTGCCGACAGCGCTCCACCGGTCGACCGTCCTAATCTTTCCAAAGATTTTCTGGCTGGAACTGCGCCCGACGAATGGATTCCGCTGCGTCCACCACAGTGGTATTCGGAGCGGCAGATTAATCTGATCCTCAATTCGCGCGTTATGTCTCTGGACACGAAGCAAAAGAGGATCAGCACGGAGGACGGAAAAACCTACGAATATGAAGCGTTGCTGCTTGCGACCGGAGCAGATCCGATAAAGCTGCCGTTGGAAGGTGCCAACCCTTTCGAAGTCTTCTATTTGCGGTCGTTCGCGGACAGTAAGGCGATTGTTGCGAAGGCAGCGGCAGCGAAGCAGGTAGTTGTAGTGGGCGCCAGTTTTATTGGCCTGGAAGTGGCAGCCTCACTGCGCGCGAGAGGAATCGCTGTGCATGTGGTTGCGAGCGAGCTGGTGCCAATGGAGAGAATACTCGGCTGCAGAGTCGGCGCTTTTATTCGCAGCCTTCATGAGTCGCATGGCGTTGTCTTCCACCTCGGCGAGACCGTGAGACAGGTTGAGGGAAACAAGGTAACGCTGACGGGCGGGCAAACGATCGAGGCTGATTTCCTTGTTCTCGGTGTAGGAGTGCGGCCATCGACTGCTTTGGCAGAACAAGCGGGCTTGAGGATCGACCGCGGGATTGCGGTGAATGAATATCTGGAAACCAGCGCGCCGGGAGTCTTTGCCGCAGGGGATGCAGCACGTTGGCCCGATCCCCACACAAGTGAACGGATTCGCGTAGAGCATTGGGTGGTAGCCGAGCGCCAAGGCCAAACCGCTGCGAAGAACATGCTCGGTGCACGTCAGCGGTTCGATGCGGTGCCATTCTTTTGGAGTCAGCACTACGACGTGCCGATTAACTACGTGGGTCATGCGGAGAAATGGGACACGATCGATATCGATGGAGATGTCGACAAAAGGGACTGCTCGGTCGCCTACAAGCGCGACGGAAGAACTATGGCAGTGGCGACGATTTTCCGCGACCTTGAAAGTTTACAGGTGGAGTCGGAAATGGAGAGGGCGATTAGAGCTCAATGAGGATTCCACTCCCCCCTTCCCGAATGACCGGTGGTCTGCCTAACAACTGATGACCGGAGTCGAAGGATCTCGCATTAGCATCGACTCCTACATGAAGCCACCGTGCGATGAAGCCGTGGTTCGCACTGGTTCCCGGGCGGTCCTCTGTCGCGCTGACTCGGGCCCGTGGATCCTTGTCGCCACCATCCTCGGGTCGAGCATGGCGTTTATTGACAGTACAGTCGTAAACGTAGCCCTGCCCGCACTGCAGTCCAACCTCCATGCGACTGTCGTGGATGTCCAGTGGGTTGTCGCATCCTATGGCTTGTTTCTTTCCGCGCTGATCCTCGTCGGCGGAGCGCTTGGCGATTCGGTCGGCCGGCGTCTGGTTTTTCTTCTCGGCGCCGGATTGTTCGCATTCGCGTCCATGGGTTGCGCTTTTTCTTCTAACGTGTTGCAGTTGATCGTCGCCCGATCGGCGCAGGGGATCGGTGCAGCGGCTCTGGTCCCAGGTAGCCTTGCGATCATCAGCACTTCATTCGACGAGCAATCGCGTGGGAAGGCAATTGGCACCTGGTCGGGATTTACCGCCATCACGACAGCACTCGGTCCGGTGATCGGAGGATGGCTCATCGAGCACGCCTCATGGCACTGGATCTTCTTCATCAATGTCCCGTTAGCCGCGGCAGTCGTCCTGATATCGCTGTATCACGTTCCCGAGTCCCGCAATCCAAACCCGCAGGGCATTGATTGGTGGGGTGCATTCCTCGCCACCGTGAGTTTCGCCGGGATGGTGTATGGGTTCCTTGAGGCAACTCGGCTCGGCTGGAGGAATCCGCTTGTTCTCGCAGCCCTGATTGCCGGGGTTGTCACTCTCTTGCTCTTCATCTTTGTTGAGCGACGAGTCGCTGCACCGATGATTCCGCTTGGGTTGTTCGAGTCACCCGCCTTTGGCGGCGCAAATCTCTTGACTCTCCTACTCTATGCCGCGATAGGCGGCTTCTTCTTCTTTTTTCCGCTGAACTTAATCCAGATACAAGGGTATTCCGCGACAGCGACCGGTGCGGCTGCATTGCCGGTGATTCTGCTCATGTTTCTTCTTTCTCGCTGGTCTGGCGGACTGATCACTCGCTACGGTTCGAGAACGCCGTTAATCATCGGACCGCTTCTCGCTGCGTTGGGCTTGTTTCTTTTCGCTGTGCCGTCGGTGAAAAGCAGTTACTGGACAGCGTTTTTCCCTGCGTTTGTTGTTCTGGGTCTCGGGATGGCGGTCAGCGTGGCCCCGCTGACGACCGTCGTCATGGGATCGGTTGAAAATGATCGCGCCGGGACAGCTTCTGGTATCAACAACGCCGTTGCCCGCCTGGCGGGCGTGCTTGCAATTGCGATCTTAGGCAACGTGATGGTGCCAGCGTTTCGCAGCAACCTCGAGAGATCGATTGGCAGCCTCGGGCTTCCACCCGCTGTTATGCGTGATATTCAGGCCAACAGTGTCAACGTTGGCAACTTGACTGTTCCTGCCGGTCTGGACGTTGCCACAGCGGCAGCGGTGCGGGCGGATATTGCCGGAGCTTTCGTCTTCGGGTTTCGTTGCGTGATGCTAATTAGTGGCTGTCTTGCGATTGCGGCCGCCGTGGTCGCTCTGATCTTGATTCCTTCCAAAGAGCGTTCGGCCTGACCATCTTGACAACATCCCTCGAGTTAGACCTAAGCCAATTTCAGCAAACAACGGGAGCCGCTAAGAACCTCCGCAAAACAGTGCGTTGCTAGATGCCAGTGGGCGACACGCGTTGCGTTCCCGCTTGACTTCTTCGAGCCAGCTTGCGCCATAGCCGAAGGACCCATCCGATCTCGGTTGTGAACATTGCCCCACAACACTTTGACAATCAACTGACACCATAGCTGCCTCCAGAACCCTGTTCCAACAGTCCAACACGATGTAGAACTCGACGGGACGCTTGGCAGGCAGTGAACTCGGCGCTCAGCAAGCCCGAATCAACTTCTCCAGGCCAGATGTAGCGTTCCCGTCGCTGCTGGAAACAGAAGTATCAAGGAGCAGAGCAATGTGGATGCGATCGTGTGCTGTTTGTAAGGAGCTATTGAAGAAACTTCGCTTGTGCGATTCTGTCCGCTGTAAGTGCGGATGGGAGTGGTAGAGATCTCCATCTCTGGAAGTCGCCGGCGACGCGATAGCTAACCGCCTAACGAACGGCACGCGCTCGCACATGAAGCCGATGGTCACTCGCCGATTCCAGCACCGAATGACTGCGTGATAGACCCTCAAGCTCTCCTTCCGTTTCATTTTGAACCCCATTAGGAGGACCAACCCCATGTCAGGCCATCAACAAACCGAATCACCTCATGGAAATCAACATACCCACGCTTCAATTTGTGATCATTGCGGTAGCACCAACACTCATGAGACGTGGTGTATCACGTGCAATACCGTTGTCCGTTATGCCTACGGAATCGTGTTGGACGGTCGCCACCTGACCCTGGGAGATCAAATTATCCTGCACGCCCTCGGCGTTGACTGGACCGACGCAGTTTTTGAGGAAGCTAAGTTCGAAGCGACATGAACTTACGCGACTCAGCTCAAAATCGTCACTTTGGTTTGACAATGATTTCACTCGTCCGCTCATAGCCAGCCGTAGAGCGAACGCTATTCGAACAGTATTTTTGCCGCCCTTGTCCTCGTGACTTAGCAGGTGGCAGTGGAACAGCGACATGCCCCGTATGATGGGATCAGTAAAGTCCATTACGAGATCAGCCGAACCGTTTACTGGAACATTAACCGTATCCAACCACTCAGGCGAGTCCGACTGCGCTCCGTTTTCCGCATACGCCAGGAAATGGACCTGATGGATGTGAAACGGATGTACTTCCGTCGTCGCGTTCACGATTCGCCAGTGTTGCATTGAACCAACCTTCACCCGCAACATTGGCTGATCATCCATCGAGAATTTCCTTCCATTGATATAAAAGCCGTTCTTATCCTCCGAGAAAATAACGGTAAAATCAGGCTTACCGCCCTCAAGGTTTTGCAGCTCCCGCGTCGATAACTCTTTGTAGATTGCCGGCCCGGAGGTTCTTTGAACCATTCGTGCTGGTGAATCCCCATGCGCCTGCCCGACATTTGCAATGACCATCGCAGGATTGGGATCGCCGTCGGTTCCGGTACCTACACAGCCCGTGCTTAGCGTGGCGCGAGAACCAGCTGGTGGTCCGATGACGATTGCATCTAGCCGCCCGGCAGGCGGCACAAGAACGTGATCGACTTTACGAGTCGCGCGATGCTGGTCATGATAGGAGAGCGGCATCCCATCCAAAGCGACAATTTCCATCTGTTGGCCGCTCAATTGAAGATCAGCGTATCGGTCTGGCGAGGCGTTCACGATTCGCCAGAACTGACGCTCTCCCCGTCTGATGTGAATTTGAGGCCGAATCTCACCATTGGTGGTGAAAACTCGCTCGGCGGTTTGGTTGGGTGCTGCTCCACAAGGAGCAGAAGATATCTCAACTCTCTGCAAAATCTGCTTACGAGTGGCAGCCTCGCTGTGTTCGATATCGTGGTCTCGAAGAACGATCACCCGCTCACGCATATGGCGCAGCTCCGGGTAATAACGGTCGATGCCCTCAACCACGATCGCACCTGACATTCCATCGAGGCCCTGCCGAGCACTCTCTCCGTGCGGGTGCGTGTGATACCAGTACAAACCGGGCGGTGTGTACGAAGGAATAACGACCCTATACTCCAACGTCTCTCCAGGCATTGACATCATGGTGAGCACATCATCTTGAGGACTCTTTGGCGAGACGTGCAGCCCGTGGAAGTGCAGATTGCTCATGTTCATGCAGGGAGCTGTGGCGCACTGTTCATTAGACTTGCTGGGCAGATTGTTAACATAAGTCAGATTGATGACGCCTCCGGGCGCCACCCGAATTACCGGCGGAACTGTTTTACCAACATACGCGAATGCGTTGTGTCCGGCCGCAGAGTCATATAGGGCTGTAAGGGTGAACGGACCTCGGACTTCTGGAAGTTCTGGGAGGACCTGCGGTTGCGCTGAGAGCGGAACAACCACCGCAACTGCGCACACGATAAAAGCGAGAACTCCCATACAATGCACCTCAGTTACAAACTTCGATGAACCGAGTCATCGCGTGGCGAGGAGCTCTGGAACATGAGCCAGCTCCTCGTAGTCTTCTTCGCTCAAGCGCAGTGACGCTGCGGCTACGTTTTGCTCCAGGTGTTCAATCGAGGACGTTCCCGGTATGGGCAACATCATCGGTGATCGCCGCAAAAGCCAGGCGATGGCAATTTGGGTTGGAACGGCGTTATGCGCCCGCGCAATCTGATTGAGGACTTCACCGGCAATCCTGCCCGCCGCAAGCGGGAACCAGGGGATGAACACGATTGCTTCGCGCTCGCAATAGTTCACCACGTAATCCCATTCGCGGTCGGCGAAACTATATCGATTCTGGACAGAGACAATAGAAACGACGCGACGGGCCCGCTCGATATGTTCCTGCGTGACATTGGACAACGCGACCATGCGGATTTTGCCCTCACGCTGCAGTTCAGCCAGGGTCTCGACCGAAGAGTCGAAGGACACCACAGGATCGGGAATATGCAGTTGATAAACATCTATGCGATCGAGTCGCAGTCTTCGCAGGCTGCCCTCAACTGCCTCGAGGAGGTGAGAAGGAGTCGCGTCGTGCGTCCACTGATTGGGCCCGGGCCGATTCCATCCGCCCTTCGTGGCAATTACCAGGCCGGCGGGATATGGAAACAGCGCTTCCGCAATCAACTCCTCATTTACATAAGGACCATAAGAATCCGCCGAGTCTATGAAATTGACACCTAATTCCACAGCATGGCGCAAAACTGCTAATGCAGCCTTGCGATCCTTCGGTGGACCCCAAATACCCTCGCCGGTAAGGCGCATCGCGCCAAAACCAAGACGATGCACAGAGATCTCGTTTCCCAGAGAAATTTCCCCGGCTTGACTTGCAGAGAGTTCTTTCCGATTCACGATTTCATCCTCCAAAGCCTAACTCTTGGCATCTCCATTTTTGGTTGTGTCTTCTCACATCGCGTACTGAGGTCAACTGCCGTTTCATCTAGCTCGCCCGAGCAGGATCACTCAGCGCCGACCGGCAACCGTCCGCAACACTCCGGCCGTTGCGGCAACTCTGAACGGTCCCAACCGCCGCCTAGTGCCTCGATCAGCAACACCGCGCTGGCCATACGACGCCCAAGGATGTTGACTGCTGTAACTTCATTACTGAGAGCGGCATTCTGGGCGGTAATAACTTCGAGATAGCTCGTGACGCCGCCTTCGTAGCGAGTATTAGAAAGATCAAGAGACTTCTCCGCGGCTTGTACTGCAGTGGCCTGGATTCCGGCTTCCTTTTCAAGAATGCGTAAAGCGGCCAGATTGTCTTCGACTTGCTGAAAGCCGGTGAGCACCGTTTGTCGGTAGGACGCGACCGTAGCATCGTAAGCGGCTTTGGCCTGGTCGTTCGCGGCGCGCCTTTTGCCTGCATCGAAGATCGTGTACGCAGCAGCCGCACCCACTGACCACAGCGCGCTGGGGCCCTGAAACAGAGTGGTGATAGCTCCGCTCTCGAATCCGCCAGAGGCAACTATGTTGACCAGTGGATAATAGGCTACTTGCGCAAGGCCGACCTGCGCGTTTGCTGATGCTACAAGCCGTTCAGAAGCGGCAACGTCCGGGCGTCTTTCAAGCAACTCTGACGGCACGCCAACGGGAATCGGTGGGGGCGGAGTGGTTAATGGCAGCGGTGGCAGAGTGAACTCGGCCGGTGGCTTGCCCACCAATACGGCGACGGCGTGCTCGTACTGAGCGCGAGCTACTCCAACATCGACGAGCTGCGCGCGGGTGGTTTCCAGTACGGTTTTCGCCTGCTCGACGTCTACCTCCGAGGCGAGCCCGCCCTCATAGCGGTCGGTATTCAGTTGTAGGGCTTGCTCGTATTGGGCAACCGTATCCCGAAGCAGCTTTTCCTCCGCATCGAGCGTGCGCGCGGCGAAGTAGTCCCCCGCGAGGTCGGCATGCATGGTCAAATTCACGACTGCCAAGTCGGCGGCGCTGGCTTGCGCTTGCTGGCGATACGACTCTACGTTTTTACTCACCCGACCAAAAGCGTTGACCTGATAATTGAGGTAGACGGGAAACACAAAATCGTTGAAGGTTATCCCTCGGGCAAGACTCGCTGGGCGATTCCCTGAATATTTCTGACGAGAAGCGCTAGGAGCGGCGGTAAGGCTCGGGTAATAATCCGCCCGTGCATAACGTAAAGCGGCGCGTGCCTCCTGGTACTGCGCAAACGCGACTTTCAGATTCTGGTTGGAAACGTTGATTTGTTCCTCCAGTGCATTGAGCTGAGGATCGTTAAAGATCTCCCACCATTTACCGCCCAATTTGTTGTCGCTGGGCTGAGCGACTTTCCAGTCGGCATTTTCTTTGTAGGCGGGTGGGACTGGCGCGGTGGGAGTTCTATATTTGGGTCCGACCGCACAACCGATCGATAGCAGCGTTGCGACGAGCACTACGAATCCTATCGTGTGCGTTGACAGGCGTGAGTGCTGGGAGCGCTTCATTGCGAGTCTCCCGGTAATTTCGCCTGAACAATCTTGACTTCCTGCCCAGATACCAATGAATCTGCCGGATTAACGATTACCTGGTCATCCGCGTTAAGACCAGAGACAATCTCGATCAGCTCGCCAAGATCGCGGCCCGGAATTACATCGGTGACCACGACCTTTCCGTTTTTCACCACCCCCACTTGCAACTTTTGCCCGCGGAAAATCAGCGAGCCGACTGGTAGCAGATATACAGGATTGTGCATAGGGACGTTTAGGTGCACTTCTGCGTAGGATCCAGACAGGAGAGTTCCACTGGGATTCTCGAGATCCACTTCCACCAGTAGGGTGCGGGTGGTGGCATTTATGGCTTCGGACGTGCGTACCAGTTTTCCTGGAAATCGCTGGCCGGGAAATTCAGCGAGCGCGATGTCTGCCTGAGTTCGGCCTGGCTTCACATCTTGCGAGTATTCTTCCGGTACATTCACATACACGCGCAACGCACCCGTCTGTGCGACATGAAAGAGGTCCGTCCGTGGCGCGGTACTGCTCCCTGCATTAATGAGGTCGCCAATATCGGTATTCCGTGCCGTGATGACTCCATCAAAGGGAGCGTATACCTTCTCGAACGAAACCAGCGCCTCGTATTGCCGGACACTCGCCGTGTCGGCATCCACGATTGCTTTGTTGGCGGAGTAGCTGCCAACGGCATTATCAACGTCCTGCTGAGAGACGGCGTGCTTCTTTAATAGTGTCTGATATCGGTCTCTAGTTATCTGGGCCAGTTCCAGGTTGGCTTGTGCTGTCGCCAGGGTGCTACGCGCCTGTGCTAATTGCTGGTCGACCTCCGGAGTTTCAATAACGGCCAGTAGGTCACCCGCCTTCACGTGTGCTCCGATATCGAAGTACCATTTTTTCAAATAGCCATTCGTGCGGGCGTAGACGGGAGATGAAATAAACGGCTGAATGTTGCCGGGCAGGATGAGTTCCTGTGCGGGCGCACTTTGCTTTGGCTGCACCACGGAAACCGAGAGTACAGCCATTTGCGCCGTTACCGCAGTCAACGACTTCTCGTCTTTCATCCGGGACCGAATTCCCGCGACCAACACTCCAACCACAAACAGCACCAGCAACGCGGTAAGCAACCAGCGCCGGCGCGAATGCGTGCGACTTTCGTTCTCGGGAGGAGGAGATGGCGCCGTTGCGGGTTGTTCTAGAACTTCAGTTTGCGTCATATCACTCACCAATGTTCTTGTTATTTTGGTGGGCCTGAAACGGCTTACTCTTTCCCGTTCGACCCTGCAACACGCTGAAGAAAGTAGGTACAAACAATAGTGTCGAAACCGTTGCGAAAAGCAGGCCGCCGATGACCGCTCGTCCCAGAGGCGCGTTCTGCTCGCCTCCGTCGCCAAGTCCCAGTGCCATCGGGACCATACCGATGATCATGGCCAATGCCGTCATTAGCACCGGACGAAACCGCGTGAAGCCGGCTTCGAGTGCGGCTGCAATTGCACCTTTGCCTTGCTCCATCTGCTCCGTCGCAAAGCTCACTACTAAGATGCTGTTCGCCGTCGCCACGCCCATGCACATAATCGCTCCCATCAGCGCAGGGACGCTCAGCCGGGTATGCGTGATGAAAAGGAACCACGCAATTCCAGCCAGCGCTGCCGGCAGGGCCGAGATCATGATGAAGGGATCAAGCCACGACTGAAAGTTCACCACGATCAGCAGGTAATCCAACATGATCGCGAACACCAGGCCAATAAGCAGTCCGGTGTACGACGTCCGCATGGTTTGCACCTGGCCGCGCACGATGACACGCGAGCCGCGCGGCAACCGCCCGCGAGCTGAGTCGATGATCTGGTTGATGTCGCGCGAAACTCCTCCAAGGTCCCGTCCTTGCACCGAACCGAAGATGTCGATCACCGGTGCGACGTTGTAGTGGGACACGACCGCCATTCCTGTCCCCCGCTGCATCGATACGAGGCTTGCCATCAGAGAAGGCGGAGCTGATGGGGTGGTGGCAACTAGAGGGGTGCTTGTGAGAGAGGTGCTTCCGGTTACAGGTGTGTTGACCAGGTCCTGCAGGGTATCTACGCGGTACTGTGGAGTCTGCGTCGCAATGGGATAACTCACTCCGGTTTGGGGATCAACCCAGAATGTGGGCGAGGTCTGAAAGCTTCCGCTCAGCGATACCAACAGACTCTGTGCAATGTCGTGCGCTGAGTAGCCGAGTTCCTGAGCTTTTGTGCGCTCGATTCTCAAATGCAGGTAAGGCTCGTCGAACGGCTGCTGGATGTGCAAGTCGGCAGTACCAGGCACGTAACGGATCTTCTCCAAAAGCTGGCTTGCCCATTCACGGTTGCCTTCTAGGTTGTTGCCGATGACCTGGATATCGATGGGAGCCGGCAGCCCGAAATTCAGAATTTGCGTGACCATGTCAGAAGGCAAAAAGGCAAAAGTTACCCCGGGAAAATCGTGGGCCAGGCTCAGGCGAAGGTGCTTAACATATTCGTCTGTCGAGTGGTGGTTCGGCGACAGACTTACCAGGATGTCAGCATCCGATGTGCCGATGGGGGCGGAATTGCTGTACGAAAGATTGATGCCGCTATAGGGCAAACCGATGTTATCAATTATGCTGTCCACCTCGCCGGTCGGAATCTGTTTCCTGATCGAATCCTCTACCAGATCGCACAGAAACGCGGTGTCTTCGATTCGCATACCTGTAGGTCCGCGCACATGAAGCTTGAAACTCCCGGCATCGACGCTGGGAAAGAAATCCTGTCCGAGCCATGGCACGATGATCGCGAGTGATCCCAGGCAGGCTGCGAAAAATGAGATCAGGAAAGCCCGACGGCGATGGAGACACCGCTCCAATAGTCGGCGGTAGGCATTACGGAAAGACTCAAAACCTGATTCGAATTTCTGCTGAAGTCTGACGAAGACGTTGCGGCTGAAAACCTCGCGCTCACCTGCTTTTTGTTCACGCAACAAATACTTCGCCATGGTGGGAACAATCGTTCTTGAGAGGATGTAGGACGCCAGCATGGCAAAAACCACCGCCTCGGCCAGCGGCAGAAAGAGATAACGGGCTACACCCGTAAGCAAGAACATCGGCGCGAACACAATGCAGATCGAAAGTGTCGACACGAAGGCGGGTATCGCGATTTGCTGTGCGCTGTCGAGCACCACATCATCCATCGTTTGGTCAGGGTACAGTTCGCGGTTGCGATTGATGTTCTCCACTTCCACGGTTGCATCGTCGACCAGAATTCCGACGGCAAGGGCGAGCCCACCCAGCGTCATAATGTTGATGGTCTCTCCGATCGCGCTCAACACAATGATGGACGTCAGAATAGCGAGAGGAATTGAAGTTGCGATGATAAGCGTGCTTCGCCAGCTTCCCAGGAACACCAGGATCATCAGAGCCGTAAGGCATGCAGCAATCAGCGCCTCGCGAACCACCCCCTGAATCGCTCCCTTGACAAATATGGATTGATCGGCAAGCGGCTTCATCTGTAACTGTGGCGGAACGGTCAACGCGATCTGCGGAAGTAGCGACTTGATACCCGAGATCACGCTGAGCGTCGATGCGTCCCCGGCCTTCTGTATGGTCAGCAACACCGACCGCTGCCCATTCACCCGCACAATGTTGGTCTGTGGCGGAAACCCATCACGCACCCACGCGACGTCCTTCATATAGATCGTGGCATCGCCTATGGTTTTAATCGGGATACGGTTCAGGTCTGCGATCGTCTGCGGAGCCGCGTTAGGGATATCCACGTCATATTCTTTACTTCCGATTTTTGACGTGCCGGTCGGCAGAATAAGGTTCTGCAAGGCAATCGCATTGACCACATCCAGCGCCGACAGACCCTTCGATTGCAGGGCGGCCGGATTCAAATCAACTTGTACCTGGCGCTGTTTGCCGCCGTACGGATAAGGAACCGAAGCTCCGGGTATAGTGATGAGCTGGGTGCGAATGAAGTTGAGCCCATAATCGTTGAGTTGCTGCTCGGAGAGCCCCTGTCCGGAAAGTGCAAGCTGCATTACCGGCACACTCGATGCGCTATAGGCGATAACCAGGGGCGGAGTGGTGCCCGCAGGCAACTGCCGAAGTTGCGTCTGCGAAATGGCGGTGATCTGCGCAATCGCACGATCGAGGCTGGCGTTTGGTTGGAGAAACACCTTGACTACTGCGATGCCATACAGCGACTGAGACTCAATGTGTTCGATGTTATCGACTGTGGTTGTGAGACTTCGCTCGGTGACACTAATGATGCGGTCGGACATCTCCTTAGGCACCAGGCCGTTGTAGTTCCAGATAATGCTGACAACCGGAATGTTGATGTTAGGAAAAATGTCGGTCGGCGTTCGCAAAATCGCAACCACGCCCATCACCAGGATGAGAATGGCCATGACTACGAACGTGTATGGCCTGCGCAATGCCAGTCGAACGATCCACATATGTAATCCTCTTAATCCATCAGGCCTGTGGCGCTCTCAGCTTCTTTCCGTCGCATGACATTTATCTCTTGCGAAATCCACTCCCGAATGTATGCCGCGCAATTTGTCAGCTCAATTCCCGCCGCCTGACACTTCGCCAGGAACCGCACGGCTTCCCGATCCACCAACTTCACCCCTGCCAAGTCCAATACGACAGCCTGGCCAGACGATTCCGATTCCAGAAGGGCCTGCAACTCTGGCACCTGGCCCCCTTGGATGCGCCCAGTTAATCTGTAGACCACAGATCTTGATTCGGACGATTTCTGAATTCGCAACGTCATTTTTCTGGCCTTCCCCGGTTATCAAAACGGCGAATTTGAACTACCTCTCGGCCCTTCGCTGATCAACTGCACTTTCATGCCCGGGGCTGCTCCACTTTTCTGGGCGGCTTCTTCTGGTGATATGCAGTGAGGCGCTTCCTGTGCGGACGCGCCAAGCGGCATCCAGATGCTCGCCAGTGTTATTCCTAACGATGCTGTCGTGAGTCTTAGAAACAGTTTCATATTCACCACCTTCACAATGAGTTCGGTTTCATCAACCTAGTAAGCTTGATCTGGGCAGGCTATCTACTCCGGAGACGGTCTGCTCAACGAGCTTCTCCATCTGCCGAATAACAGAGGAGAAGTCAGCTGTGGGATCTTCCTTGTATGCGGCAGAGTTCACTTGAAATGCTGCGGCTGTGGTCGGCAAATTGATGTTCGCTGCACTCGCTGCTTCGAGCATCAGCCGATAATCCTTGTTCATTAAACCGACTGGAAACTGCGGGCTGTAATCGTCGTGTTCTGCTCTTGTCAGCTTCCCTGCATGGGCAGGCGCGATCACCGCTGTCTGGGACAGCACGTCAAGCAATCGTTTACGGTCAAGGCCCTCAGCTTCTCCCAGCGCAATAGCCTCGGCAATTGCCTGCATCTCTATGCCCAGAATTGCATTGACCACCAGCTTCATACTCGCGCCGGAGCCCGCAGGACCCATCAGGAACCAGTGGCTCGCGAGTGCCTGGAAAATCGGCTGAGAGGCCTCAAACACATCAGTGCTGCCGCCGGCAAGCAGAACAATGGTGCCTTTTTCCACTGCAGGGGTGCTGCCTGAAATGGCGACATCCATAACATTGACGCTGTTGTTGGCACCTTTCACGTATAGTTCGCGAGAGGTGGCTGGGGAGACGGTGCTCATTTCGAGCACCACCTTGCCGGGAGTTGCGGAAGATAGGATCCCCTCGCATCCAAGGTAAACATCGCGCACAGCATAGTCGTTGGTTAAACAGGAAAGGATCACACCAGCGTTCTCTGCCATTTCCGCCGGGCTGTCGGCTACCCAGGCGCCATAATCAACTAGCGCTACCGCTTTGCTCCGGTCTAGATCGTAGACTGTCACTTCATAGCCATGACCACGGAGGCGTTGTACTAGGCGACTTCCCATAGCACCCACCCCGATGAATCCGAGTTGCACTTGATCTGAGGTAAACGATTTCATGGATATTCCTTTCACGAAGCCTTCTGCACAGACTTAACCGGCGCGGTTTTTTTGCTTCGGGTCCTTGGTGTAGACGGGCCGGTTCCCGCACCTGTTCTCTTGATCGCTCGCGCAATCTCGTCCAGGTCGCCCTGACTCAATTCAAGGCTGCCAGCATCAATCCAGCCATCTACCTGTTCTGGAGAACGAGCTCCTACGATGGCTGCTTTAACTCCTGGCCAACTCAGTACCCATGCCAGGGCTACCGACGAAACAGAGGTCTCGTGACGTTTCGCAATCGGCCGCAACGCATCTCGCAGAGCAAGGTTGCGCTCTAGGTTAGGCGAGTTGAATTCGGGGGCACGGCGACGCCAATCGTCTGCTGCCATCTTGGCAACTCTTTCAGCGCTGAACCGGTCCGTCAGCAATCCCGACTGCATCGGGCTGTAGCAAATCACGCCTGTGTGGTGCTCCTTGCACCAGGGGATTTCATTTGCTGCAGCATCGCGCCGAATCATCGAGAAGGGCGGCTGAAGCGAATCCACATGACGGATAGCTTCGCAACGCTCGAGCAAATCGACGTCGAAATTTGATACGCCCCCGAATCCCACCTTGCCTTCTTCGATCAGGCGCGCCATCTCTGCCCAGGAATCCTCCACGGGCGTACCTGTCTCGTCCGGCCAATGGAACTGGTACAGGTCGATGCGTTCGATCCCGAGGCGGCGGAGCGATGCCTCGCACTCTTTGCGTATGGATTCCGGCTTGAGAGCCCTCTTGGGCTCTTGCATCGGATTTCGCTCGTCCCAGATGAGCCCGCATTTCGTAAAGACAAAGGGCCGGTCGGAGAGCGGTAGCGAACGAACAACCCGCCCCACAATTTCTTCTGAATGCCCGAGGCCGTACACTGCGGCGGTATCAATCCAATTGATCCCGAGTTCAAGAGCATCGCGAATTGTGTCTTCCGAAGCTTTGTCATCCTGTGGTCCCCATCCGAATGACCAACCGCCGCCACCAATGGCCCACGCTCCAAAACCTACCGTTGTAATTTGCAGTCCGCTCGAACCAAGCGAACGCTTATTGATCTGCATGTCGTCTCCTCCTTTTTTATTGCTGAATGCAGTTCGTGTCTGTCGCTCAGGCGGCCGTTCGCACGATGACCACCTTGAGCGAGTCCGACCATCTGTTTAGTTGCCCCTCACAGGCGTCCCATCGGGGACTTGGGTACCGAGGGAAGTCCTCGATGCGGCTTGGGCAACCTGTTGCTCTTGCTCGGCGGAATACACCAACTCGCGCCCAACGAGGCTGCCGGGGTAAAACCATTTGACGAGGTAGCTCGGGTCACCCAATTCCCAACCCGCGACCGTGACTACCAGATCTTCGTCAGTGATCGAACGTTCTGCTGCAGTCGTCGGAAGCGTCGCGGATAAGCGGGTGCCAGCATCGTTGAAAACTTGAACAACGTTCTCGTCGGACTCAGTGGGTTTAAATTGATACGTTCCAGCCGGCAGTACTCCTCCCGGAATCTGGACCGGTGCGCTGAATTTGATCGTCATCCCCTGATTGGTGTCCTGGGCAAAGGCGACAATTCCGAGGAACATGCCGAACGCAAGCACGAAACCGATTACTATGTAAAGTCTACGTATCCTCATTTCTCTAGCTCCTTTCAGGTGACGAGAGGAGTGAAGTTGTTTATCCACTTGTTCTCGTCTTCCGCTGATGGTGGTAGAAGAAGCAAAACGATTACCAAGTGCTAACTGCTTGAAAAAACTAAGCTTGGAGTTGTCACTCGATTACGAAAATTCGGAAATTTCCGAAATCCTGGAATGACTTCTTGCTCCAAGCGGTGAAAACCGACTCTAGGGTTAGCGAGCTAGTGGTGGGATTAACTAATGGGCGGGGAGCTTCGAGGTAACGTTCTTGGCCTTCTGAACTGGTGCTTGTTGATCTTCAGCGACTTGATCTTGGAATCGAGCGTCGATTGCGGAATGCCGAGCTTAGCCGCCGCTCCAGAGGGACCAGAAACCTTACCGTTGCTTTCGTCCAAAGCCGCTTCGATGATTTCTCGCTCTTGGGTTGCGAGCCTGTCGGAGAGGGGCTGAATTAGCGAATTGGCTGGAACTGTAGGTTGACCTAACCAGCTCTCATCGATGCAGAGGTTCTGCGAATCGGAGATGATTACGGACCGCTCAATTACGTTCTGGAGCTCTCGAATATTGCCCGGCCATGAGTACGATTTGAGGAGTTCAAGGCTTTTCTTATTGATGCCAGTGATCGTCTTTCCCGCCTTGGTGGCAAAGCGGTCAACAAAATATTCCACGAGCAGAGGGATGTCTTCTTTTCGTTGGCGCAGAGCCGGGATGTGGATGGGGAACACATTCAAGCGATAGAACAGATCTTCGCGGAATTTGCTCTCGCCAATGGCAGCTTGCAGGTCGCGGTTGGTGGCAGCGACTATACGCACATCAGCTTTGAGAGAGTCGTTTCCGCCGACACGCTGGAACTCGCGCTCTTGCAGCACCCGTAACAGAAACACCTGCGTCTCGGCCGGGAGCTCACCTACCTCGTCGAGAAAGATCGTGCCACCTTCCGCCGACTCGAAACGTCCCAAGCGCCGCTGCGTCGCCCCGGTAAACGCGCCCTTTTCATGGCCAAACAGTTCCGAGGCAATCAAGTCGCGCGGGATCGCTGCACAATTCACACTGACAAAAGCTCGCGAGGAGCGTTGCGATCGCCTGTGAATCGCGCGAGCAATCAGCTCTTTTCCTGTGCCCGTTTCACCCATGACGAGAACCGTCGAGTCGCTCGGTGCCACCTTCGCTACTTGCGAGAGCACGGCCTGTAGTGCAGGGGACGAACCCACGATCTCTTCGAACATCCTGGCGACGTCGATTTCTTCACGTAGCGCCAGGTTCTCCTTGTATAAGCGATCTCTAAGAGCGCTGATTTCCTGATATGCATTCTTCATCGCGGTGATGTCGGTCACCGCTCCGACAAAAGTTGCCCCGCACGCCTGCTGAGCCCGGTGCCCCAAAACTCGGACCGTTTTAACAGACCCGTCTGGCATCACTAGCCGGTGTTCCAGATCTAGCTTGCTTCCGTTCTGGGCCACGGCGGCGAATGCTTCTCGCACGAGTGCAACATCTTCGGGATGCACCCGCTCCAGCACCAATAGCACAGTCGGGTTTATCGTTGGCTCGTACCCAAAAATTCGAAACGTCTCGTCTGACCAGAAGAGCTCTTCGCTACACACATCCCACCCGAAGCTGCCTGTGTGGCTTAGTGTCTGTGCTTCAGCTAGGTATGCCTCGCTCTTGCACAGCGCCTCATTCATGTTCTTGAGCTCTTCGACTGTCTCATTCAGATCGTCATGTGCTTTCCGAAGCGATTCGGTGGCTCTTCGTTGCGCCGCGCTCAAAGAGCCAACAAATATGGTCGACACTACAAAGACAAGGAACCGTGGGATCTCCGTGGGCTTGGCAGCGAATGAGTCAATTGGGAGTAGGAAGGTGTAATAGAAAACGACTGCAGAAAGAACGGAAGCGAGGAATCCCGGACCGACTCCCCCAAGCCACGCGCTCAGCATTACTGCACAAAGAAACAGCGACACCGGTGCAGATTCGAGATGCAAGACCGGCCAATGCGCAATGAACAGTGCTAGCGCAACCGAAAGCATAGCAGTCCCGTAGCTCAATATCAGTCGCAGCTTTCTTTCGGAGTGAGGATTGGAACTAAACACTAAGGTGCTCCGACAAGAGTTCAGCAGAGTTCGGTAATAGTCATATAGTCAGACGTTCCCACCGGGGACAAAGCTGCAAGAAAAGGGAAGCTTGGTACGTACCATTCAGGTTGCGTAAGTAACGGCGGCTGTGGCGGAGCGGTATGCCGGTAGCGCCCCACGAGTCTTGTGGCTGCCTCGGTGGGCAGGGCTCTTTCGCAAGGGCGTTAGTGTTGCAACAAGATACGAAATTCTCAGGTTGAACAAAATGATCGGAATAGCCACTCAATGCGCCGGCGAAGCGAGTCTCCGCCCGAGCGCCGCTTTTTGCAGTCGGGTGTGAAGTAGCGGTGACAACAGGTGCGACGCAGTCTTTCGTCCGGGTGTTCAAACTCGTTCTGCCGCTCATGAGCAACACCTGCCGGCGCCGCTTCCCCACTGTCTGGCACTCGTGAGGTTCGAGATGACGCAACGGGGGCACGAGATCACAAAACGAAGTACGGCTTGGCTCCATTACCGGAGCGGCGGGTTCCATATCGAGCACATCTTGCGGCTGCCGACCAATGAGACGTACGGCCATAAGCAATTGCTTGGCGCAATGTACCGTGGCCCGATAAAGTGTTCATGGACTTTTCGAGACCTGGAACGCAACTCTGTCATGCTCGGTAACGCATACATTGATCTTCCTGACGAATTCAATGCTGCAACGTATTTCATTGATCGTCACATAGCCTGCGGGCAAGGTCAAAAGGTCGCCATTGAATGCGAAGAGCAGTGTATTACATACCAGCAGCTGTTCGAAATGGTAAACAGAGTCGGAAACTATCTTCGGAAGCTCGGTGTCCGCATCGAAGAACGGGTTTTTCTTTTGCTATTCGACACTCCCGAGTTTGCCGCCAGCTTCTTTGGGGCTATAAAGATTGGAGCGGTGCCGGTCCCGATTAACACGCTGCTAAAGCCCGCCGACTACAAGTACTTACTCAATGATTCGCGAGCACGGGTCGCTATTGTCAGCGAAGCCCTGCTACCTCTAATCAAGGCGATTCCGCGGCAGGAATTGCAGTTTCTGGAAACCATTCTTGTTGTGGGAACCGAGACGTGGCCCGACATGCCCAGTTTCGCCGAAGCTCTATCTAACGGTTCATCGATCCTCCAGGCCGCGTTGACCAGCAAGGACGATGCAGCGTTTTGGTTATACTCATCAGGCAGCACAGGTCGACCTAAAGCATGTGTCCATTTGCAACACGACATGGTCGTAAGCAGTGAAGCGTACGCGAAAGGCATCCTAGGAATTAGCGACAGCGACCGCTGTTTCAGTGTTTCAAAGCTGTTTTTTGCTTACGGGTTAGGCAATGGGCTGTACTTTCCTTTCGCGGTAGGAGCGACAAGCATCCTGCTGCCAGGACCGCCCCGGCCCAACAAAGTGTTCGAAGTGATCGAACGCCATCGCCCCACGTTGTTCTTCTCGGTGCCTTCCAACTATGCCAGTTTGCTTGCCCACGTGCGGCAAGGCGGTCGCGACTTCGACCTCTCTTCTGTCCGTTGGGCGGTTTCGGCCGGAGAGGCTCTGCCGGTTGTCATCTTCCATCGCTTCCAGGAGCGCTTCGGAGTGCAAATCCTGGATGCTATCGGATCGACCGAAGCGCTGCATATGATCATCGCCAACCGTCCCGGCCACGTGCGTCCAGGCTCCAGCGGACAGGTTATACCCGGCTTTGAGGCTCGCATTGTCGATGAGAACAATCGTCAGGTAGCGGCAGGCGAGATTGGTAACCTGATGGTAAAAGCCGACTCAGTCTGCGCCTACTATTGGAACCAGCACGAAAAGACCAAGGACACCATCGAAGGCCATTGGATTCGTACCGGTGACAAATACTATCAGGACGGCGACGGCTACTTCTGGTATGCCGGACGCTCTGATGACATGCTGAAAGTCAGCGGTGTTTGGGTGAGCCCCATAGAAATCGAGAGCGTTCTCCTGGAGCATGTCGCGGTTCATGAAGCGGCTGTAGTGGCGCGTCCGGATGAACATCTACTACCCCGTACGGTGGCTTGTGTTGTCGTACGCGAGGGTGTTGAGGCAAACCCAGCCTTGGCAAGCGAACTTCAGGCGTTTGTCGAACGACGCTTGGCGAGCTTCAAGCGTCCGCATCAGATCGAGTTTTACACCGAACTTCCTAAAACAGCCACGGGAAAGCTGCTGCGCTTCAGGCTTCGCGAGCGCCGGGAAGAGCCTTGACTGGCACCTTGGGCACATCATGGCCGAGCGCTTCGACGCTATTCAGGATCGCGAAAAAGGCTTACGCCGGCAACTGACGTCGGCGCAGCTCAGCATGATTGCCATCGGTGGCGCAATTGGCACCGGACTTTTTCTTGGGAGCAGTTTGGCCATCGGTTTTGCCGGCGCTTCGGTAATCATCAGTTATGCCATCGGCGCCCTCATTGCTCTTTTGCTGATGGGTTGCCTCGCGGAGATGACGGTGGTACATCCGACCTCCGGTTCATTTGGAGCCTGGGCGGAGTTCTACATCGGACCGCTGGCGGGATTTCTGGTTCGTTACGCTTATTGGTCCGCCGTTGTCTTTGCCGTCGGAACGGAAGTCACTGCGATTGCCGTTTACATGCGCTACTGGTTCCCTGGCGTGCCAGGCTGCATTTGGATCGTCGGCTTCTCCTCCATTCTGATCGGCGTGAACGGGCTCAACATAGGAGTATTCGGGGCGGTCGAATACTCATTGTCGGCCGTAAAAGTGACGGCGATCGTAGTCTTCATCCTGTTGGGCGGATGGCTCGTCGCAATCGCCGGGTTTTCCAACTACACAGCCCACGGCGGATTCTTCCCGAAAGGTGCCTGGGGCATGTGGGTGGCGGTGATTGTCTCGATTTTCAGCTACTTGAGCATTGAGATGATCGCGGTTGCGGCGGGTGAAGCAAAAGATCCCCAGCAAGCCATCACGAGGGCTTTTAGCTCGACTGTCGCGCGCCTCGTGATCTTCTATCTGCTGACGCTAGCCATCATTCTGGCGCTGGTTCCGTGGACAGAATCAGGAATGGGCGAAAGCCCCTTTGTAACCGTTATGGCGCGCTCGCACCTACCGTTTGCGGCGGGTGTAGTGAATTTCGTGATTCTGGTCGCGGCGCTTTCCGCCATGAACAGCCAGTTGTACATCACGACACGCATGATGTTCAGCCTGGCGCGGGCTGGCTATGCTCCGCGACGATTCGGGGAACTGAGCGCGCGGGGGACACCAGTTTCGGCGCTGCTGCTATCGTCGATCGGTATCGCACTCGCGACCGTGCTAAGTGTCCTGTTTCCCAAGACGGCCTTTACGCTGATGATGGCCATCTCCATGTTCGGAGCGATGTTCACCTGGCTGATGATTTTCGTGACACATCTATATTTTCGGCGCATGCACCCCAGCAATGAAGTGTTCCGGCTGTGGGGTTACCCGTACTCCACCCTGCTGGGCGCTGGATTGATCACAGCTGTCCTGTTGACCACGGTTTTTACCAGAGAGTTCCGGATGACGCTGGTATATGGATTACCGGTGCTAGTACTTTTCTGTGCGGTGTGGGGGCTGCGGAGGCAATGGGTGCAAGTACCTGCGGACCAGTTGAACCAGGCGGAGCCGCTTCCGACTACCGGCACCAACAAAGGGTAGAATGCGAGATGCCTATGTCGGTTGAAAACAGAGTAGTGTCGCGACCCGGGGCAGCGAGTGCCGCTGTCGTCCCAGAGCTAAGAAACTTTGTGGGCGGTGAGTTTATCAGCGGCGACCGTTTCTTCGAGGATGTGAATCCCGCTGATGGTACGGTCATTGCGCGCGTCTTGGAAGCTGGGCAGGCAATTGTCGATGCCGCTATTAGTGCCGCGCGACGGGCGCTCCGAGGTGAATGGGCAAGGGCTGGAGTTCGGCAACGAGCAGCTCTCCTATATAAGATTGCCGACGGTATCGAGGCACGTTTCGACCAGTTTGTACAGGCCGAATCGGCTGACACGGGAAAGCCCATTGCGCTTGCGTCGCGCCTTGACGTACCGCGCGCCGCCGCGAACTTCAGGGTCTTTGCCGATCTAATCAAGACCGCCCCACTCGAAGCATTCGAGACCGAAACCCCGGATGGTAAACTCGCGCTCAATTACGCCGTACGCAAGCCGGTCGGTGTAGTCGGCGTTATAACGCCGTGGAATCTCCCCCTCTTGCTGCTGACGTGGAAGGTCGCGCCAGCGCTGGCCTGCGGCAATGCTGTCGTTGTGAAGCCTTCGGAGGAAACTCCCGCCAGCGCCACGTTGTTGGCTGAAGTGATGCGCGATGCCGGCGTGCCGAATGGCGTCTTCAACCTCGTGCACGGATTTGGCGAGGGCTCGACTGGCGAATACCTGGCGAGCCACTCGGACATTAATGCAGTCACGTTCACTGGCGAGTCGCGCACCGGTACAGCCATCATGAAGGCGTGTGCTTCAGGCGTGAAGCCGGTCTCGTTTGAACTTGGCGGCAAGAATCCCGCTATCGTATTTGCCGACTGTGAGCGCGACGAAACCATTCAGCAGATGAGCGACGCCGTGTTCCTGAATACCGGTCAGGTGTGCCTCTGTGCGGAAAGAGTCTATGTCGAGCGGCCAATTTTCGACTGGTTCGTTTCTGCCATGAAGCAGAAGGCCGAGAGCCTGCACATCGGGTGGCCTCGAGATAGCGCGACTAATCTTGGTCCACTCATATCGGCAGCACATCGACAAAAGGTGATATCGTACCTCCGCAAGGCGCGCGAGCAGGGGGCCAAGATCGTGACCGGCGGCGGAGTTCCCACGTTTGACGATGCGCGCGACCACGGCTTCTACGTCCAGCCGACGATCTTGACGGGCCTGCCGGAATCGTCCTGTTGCGTTAAGGAAGAGATTTTTGGTCCGGTCTGTCATGTCACTCCATTCGACTCGGAGGAGGAGGCCATCGCAATGGCCAATGACACGGAGTACGGTCTGGCATCTTCAATTTGGACCAGAGATTTGAGGCGTGGGCATCGAGTGGCAGGCCAGATGAAAGCGGGAATTACTTGGGTGAATTGCTGGTTCCTGCGTGACCTGCGCACGCCGTTCGGAGGAGTGGGGCTTTCTGGTATTGGCCGTGAAGGCGGCATGCATTCACTGAACTTCTATTCCGAGCTGAACAACATTTGTATTCGACTCTGACATCGTAGGAGAGGTGATGCAACCGGGCAGCGTAACGAAGGGGACCGTGCTGGAGGGCAAAGCGACGCCCCGGGGCCGATATCCGCACATTAAGCGCGCCGGAGATTTCCTGTTCGTTTCGGGGACGAGTGCCCGTCGCGCCGACAATTCCATTGCCGGAGCCGACGTGGACGAGCTTGGCACAACCCGCCTCGATATCCGCACGCAAACCCGCGCGGTGATCGAGAATGTGCGCGACATTCTGGCCAGTGCGGGAGCGGACTTGAACGACATCGCGGAGATATCGACGTTTCTCGTCAACATGAACGACTTCGCCGGATATAACGAGGTCTATGGCGAGTACTTTGATCATCAAGGCCCGGCGCGAACCACAGTTGCCGTACATCAATTGCCGCATCCGCATCTGTTGATTGAAATGAAGGCGGTCGCTTACAAGCCCGTCGATAGAGGTCGTGTCAGAAAAGAGGAGTAAGAATGGCGTCCATCACTTCACTAAAGGCGTTCAATCTGCAAGGCTGGATCAACGAAAATCGGGACAAGTTGAAGCCTCCAGTGGGCAATGCGCAAGTGTGGGAAGACGGTGAGTTTATGGTCACGGTAGTTGGTGGCCCGAATCAGCGCCGCGACTATCACGACGATCCCACTGAGGAGTTCTTCTATCAGCTCCAAGGCGACATTGCTTTGCGCGTCATCGAAGAGCCCGGCAAGCCTCCAAAAGACATCCCTATTAAGGAAGGTGAGGTTTTCCTTCTCCCCAAGCATGTTCGCCACTCGCCACAGCGCCAGGCCGACACCATCGGACTTGTGATCGAGATGCCTCGTCCCGAGGGCGCAATGGACGCCTTTGAGTGGTACTGCCCGAACTGCCACAATCTGGTGCATCGAGCCGAGCTGAGGCTCAAGAGCATTGTGCGTGACCTTCCCCCGATCTTCGAAAAATTTTACGGCAGTGAGGAAGCGCGCCGATGCAAGAACTGCGGCACCCTTCACCCCGGGAGGGCATAAGCGTGCAGGCCATTGACATCCATGCCCACTTCTTTCCAGAATCCTGGCCCGACTTTGAGGCTCGCTTCAGCTCGCCCGACTGGCCCTGGATGAAGCCCCTCGGCGACGGAGAAGCGATGATCATGGTGGGAAACCGCGAGTTCCGTCGCATCACACAAGTGTGCTGGGATCCCACCCGCAGATTGGAGGACTTGGAGCGGCAGGGGATAGATCTGCAGGTCATCTCCGCAACTCCGGTGCTTTTTTCGTACGACCGGCCTGTGCAGCAGGCCCTGGAAGCTGCACGCTTTTTCAACGATGCAGCACTGGAAATGTGCAGCCGCGCAAACGGCCGCCTCAAGGCCCTCTGTCAGGTACCTTTGCAGGACATCGATGCGTCATGCGCTGAGGTGAGTAGATGCATGCAAACCGGGCACATTGGCGTGCAGATCGGAAACCATGTCGGCCCCAAGAACCTCGACGATCCCGGCATCATTACTTTCTTGCACCACTGTGCTGACATCGGTGCTCCTGTGCTGGTGCACCCGTGGGACATCATGGGGCAGGACCGCATGCCAAAGTACATGATGCCCTGGACCGTCGGCATGCCAGCGGAGACACAGCTCGCAGTGTCGGCGCTAATCCTCAGCGGCGCCTTCGATCGGTTGCCAAAGAATCTCCGCATTGGTTTCGCTCATGGCGGGGGAAGCTTCGCCTATCTGCTCGGCCGAATGCAGAATGCCTGGGAACATCAACCCTTGGCCAGGGGAGGGGCCCAGTTCCCGCCCGTGCGGTACCTAGATCGCTTCTATGTCGATTCGGCCATCTTCGACCAGCGTTGCCTGAAGCTTCTTGTCGATGTCATGGGCGAGGACAAGGTCATGCTGGGCTCTGACTATCCCTATCCTTTGGGTGAGAAGCACATTGGCGAGCTGATACGAAAGAGTGAGTTCCCGACTGAAACGAAGCGAAAAATGCTCGCTGGCAATGCCGTCGAGTTCTTTGGGCTCCGCTCGATCCTCCAAGTGAAGGCCGATTCCACGCACAAGGAGCCAGCCATAATCGCCCCTTTCGAGAGAGCGTCGGAACACGATGATGCCGGCGCGCAGCATTCTTCAGGCTCACTGCTGAATTACAGCTCCTACCTGCGGATTTCTGATTTGCTGAAGTTGCAGAATCAGCTCTCCTCGCCGCCCACACACGACGAGCTGCTATTCATCATCATTCATCAGACTTATGAATTGTGGTTTAAGGAGCTGCTGCACGATCTTGACGCGGTTGTCGAGAGCCTCGCCCGCGTGGCTTCGCGCCATTGGCGCGATCAGGTTTACGAGGCAGCACGCCTCCTGCGCCGCTGTACCGAGATCATGCGGGTGCTGGTAACACAGTTCACGATTCTCGAAACTATGCTGCCAACCCACTTCATGGCATTCCGGGGAAAGCTGGAGCCAGCCAGCGGATTCCAGTCGGAGCAGTTTCGCGAAATCGAATTTCTTTGCGGCTTGAAAGACGAAAAGCTCCTTCATCAGCAGGCGACTGATCCGGAAGCCTACGGCCGCTTGGAGCGAAGACTCCATTCGCCTTCGCTGCACGATGTCTTTTTCGACGCGCTCGCCACCATCGGCAAAATGCCCGAAGCAGCGGGCAGTCCTACTGAACAGGAACGCTTCCGGCAACGTGCCGAGGCGGTTCGCAACGTCTACGAAGACGAGCACCACTTCCGCGACTGGATTGACCTTTGCGAACGGCTGACCGAGTTCGACGAGTTGATGGTAGCTTGGCGGCTGCGCCACATCCAGGTAGTGGAGCGCATCATCGGTGCACGGCGCGGCACGGGCGGCACCGAAGGCACGTCATACCTGCGCACCACGCTGGGCAAGCGGCTCTTTCCAGAGCTATGGGAAGCGCGCACCATGCTTCACCAGCCAGAGACAAATCCCACCGTGGCATGAAACCTGAGCGCGACAACATCACCCTGATCGGTTCAGGACTAACCGGTCCCTTGCTCGCTATTTCGCTGGTGCAGCGCGGATTCGCGGTTCAGCTTTACGAGCGCCGGCCCGACATGCGCAGTGTGCGAATCAGCGCAGGTCGTTCTATCAACCTGGCGCTGTCCGCTCGTGGCATTCACGCGCTCCGTGAGGCAGGCCTGTGGAGCGAAATTGCCGAGATTCTTATCCCCATGCGGGGCCGCATGATGCACTCTGTTGGCGGCGAGCTAACGTTCATGCCCTATGGTAAGGATGAAACCGAGTACATCAATTCGGTGTCACGTGCCGAGTTGAATATTGCGCTCATGAGTGCGGCGGAAAAAGCCGGGGTCACCATTCACTTCAATGAGCGCTGCACCGGGTTCGATCTCCGCAGCGGCGCGGTTCGCCTGCGGAATCAGGACACGGGAGCTGCGTCGGTGGTCCACTCAAATGTCGTGATCGGAACCGACGGTGCAACTTCTACGGTTCGCACTGAAATGCTGAAACTACAGCGCTTTAACTTCTCCCAGCAGTATCTTGACTACGGCTACAAAGAGTTGACGATCCCAGCCGGGCGTGACGGTCGACACGTGTTCGAAACACACGCGCTTCACATCTGGCCGCGCGGCACGTTCATGCTGATCGCGTTGCCGAACATCGACGGCACCTTCGGATGCATTCTGTTCCTCCCTTTCGAAGGTAGTGACATCAGTTTTGAAGCGCTCGATACCGAAGCGAAGGTGCTGTCGTTCTTCGAATCGCAATTTGCCGACGCCCTTCAGCTCATGCCGAACCTGGTCGAAAGCTATTTCCAGAATCCAACCGGCGCGATGGTGACAGTCAAATGCTCGCCCTGGCACGTCCACGGCAAAGCACTGCTGCTGGGCGACGCAGCGCACGCTATTGTGCCATTCTTTGGGCAAGGCATGAACTGTGCATTTGAGGATTGCACCACTTTCCTTGAGCTGCTGGGGCGGTATGGCAAGGAGTGGCCCGCGCTTTTCTCGGCATTCGAGAACTCGCGGAAAGCCGACACCGACGCGATCGCCGACCTCGCTATTGAGAACTTCGTCGAGATGCGCGACCGCGTCGCTGATCCACGATTCCTGTTCAGAAAGAGAGTTGAGCTGGAGCTGGAAAAGAAATATCCCGGTCGTTTTGTGCCAAAGTACGCGATGGTAACTTTTCACCGGACGCCGTACTCTGTCGCGGCCCAGCGGGGGGCTGTTCAGGACGACATGCTGGGCGAGCTCTGTGACTCGGTGCAGCGGCTGGAGGACATCAATTGGGCGAAGGCCGAAGCGCTGGTGCTGCAGAAGCTAACTCCACTGCCTGGAGTCTAGATGGGAGCAGTTACTTTCGACACTTCCGCCAGCTTTGCCGCCGAGATGGACGCGCGCGATCCATTGGCTACGTTCCGGCAGCAATTCCAAATTCCACCTGGGCCGGATGGCAGCCCCTCGATCTACCTCTGTGGACATTCGCTCGGGCTTCAGCCGAAGCGTGCCCCCGCGTACATCGAGCAAGAACTTGAGCACTGGGCGGAGATGGGAGTGGAAGCCCATTTCCGGGGTCATGATCCCTGGATGCCTTACCATCGCTTGCTGACCGACAACATGGCTGGAATCGTTGGCGCCGGGCCGCTCGAAGTGGTGGTGATGAATTCACTCACGGTGAACCTTCACTTGATGATGGTGTCGTTCTACCGTCCCACTCCGCAGCGCCATAAGATCGTGGTCGAGGCTGGAGCTTTTCCTTCCGACCAATACGCCTTCGCATCGCAGATTCGATTTCATGGATTCGATCCTGCAACCTCGCTGATTGAGCTTACGCCTCGTCTTGGAGAGACCAACCTACGACCGGAAGACATCGATTCGCTCCTTGAACACAAGGGTTCTGAGATTGCGCTGGTGCTGCTGGGCGGAGTGAACTACGCCACCGGCCAGCTGTTCGACATGGAAGCCATCACGCGAGCCGGACACGCGCAGGGTTGCGTTGTAGGATTTGATCTCGCTCATGCAGCTGGGAATGTGCCCCTTCGCCTGCACGACTGGGGCGTCGACTTCGCCGTCTGGTGCAACTACAAATATCTCAACGGCGGTCCGGGATGCGTGGGCGGATGTTTCGTTCACCAGAGGCACGCACACGCCTTCGATCTGCCGCGCTTTACCGGTTGGTGGGGACATGACCAGGAGAGCCGATTTCTCATGGGGCCACACTTCCATCCCATGCCCGGAGCCGAAGGATGGCAGTTGAGCAATCCGTCGATTATGTCGATGGCGCCGTTGCGAGCTTCGCTGGAGATCTTCGCCGCCGCGGGTATGCAACAGCTTCGTAAGAAGAGCGAATCGTTGACCGGCTATCTGGAGTTTTTGCTCGATCAGCATGCGCCGGGGGGCTTTACGGTTCTCACCCCGCGCGAACCGGACCGGCGAGGAGCGCAGCTCTCCATTCGCCTACGGAAGGGCGGACGTCCCATCTGCGACCGGTTGGTTGAGCAGGGAACTCTGTGCGACTGGCGCGAGCCGGACATACTGCGCGTAGCGCCCGTGCCGCTCTATAACACCTACCTTGACGTTCATCGCTTCATAGATCGGTTCCTCGCGGCCCTGTCGTGAGCCCGCATAGCTCACTCGAGCGCAAGTTGACTTACCAGATCAATCACGGTTAAGCCGGCAGGCGACTCAGGATCAATCAAATCCATATGGTCTGCATCCGGTATTTCAAGCAGACTCGGCTGTTCAGGGTCGCTTTGTCGCGCCTGCATAAACTTCCGCGTGATGTCGATGGGGACATCTTCGTCTTTCGTCCCGTGCAGGATGATACGGCGCGTCGAAGAAGCGTGCTTACTGGCGCAAGCTTCGTCGTAGCGGCTAGGCATTGCTTCGGGAGCACCTCCGAGAAATTCCACGACTGCTCCGTTGCTCAGATTCAACTTGTGGGCAAGCCGCAGGTCGGCTACGGGAGCAAGTGCGACCACTGATTTCAAAGAGACTCGTTCGCTGGCCAGGCGAAGAGCCAGATGTCCTCCGGCAGAATGGCCGACTACGACCGGTACACCGCCAACATGCTCGCTCGCAGCTTTGACTCCCGCCATAACGTCTTCAAACGTACCAGGCCAACCGCCACCTGTCTGTCCTACGCGCCGATATTCGAGATTGGTCGTGATGATGCCCCTAGCTGCTAAAGCCGCACAGAATGGGTTGGCGTGACTGAGATCGTATTTCGCCCGCCAGAATCCTCCATGGATGAAAACAGCAAAGCCAGCCATAACCTGTCCGGGATGCAACACTTCGAAAAACTGGCTTGCGTAATAACCATAGCTGATGCGTTCCGGATTCATTTCGTAGGTGTTCCGAGTGTCCTAGGCGGAACGTTCTGATTCAGCCGAAAGAGATTGTGTGGATCGTAGTGTGTTTTAACAGCAACCATGCGCTCCCATCTTTCGCTGTAGGCCTCGGGAACGCGATCCTGCTCGTCGGCGCTCATGAAATTTACGTACACACCGGGCTTCATCGCAGGCCGAAGCTTGTTGAACAATCCGCGAACCCATGAAATGTGGACATCATCGGCGGAAGCTTCAGACCAGCTCGCCAGGAGATTCATGATGAAAGGAGCGCTGCGATCGCCAAAAGCCGTGTCGCTGGCGGCCACTTGCGACGTAGCGCCTGCGAGATAAGCGAGCTCAATCTGAGTTTCCGGCGAGGGCAGCGAAACAACCGCTTCCAGCAGGCGACCTATCGTGACATCGTTGAGATACATAAAGTAGCCCGATTTTGTGTAGTAACGGAGGCCGTGGGGGAAGCAAGAGTCCGCCATTGTTTGCAGATGAATGAAGGAAATAACGCGGCTGCACACAGAATCCGGGCGACACATTGAAAGGGCAGGCTGTAGATATTTTTGCCCCGCTTCAGCCGAGCCGGTCCACACCAAGGAACTGCTCGCTACTGGACGTCCGCGAAGATCACCAGGCACTTCGTTCTCGTATGGTGCAAGGCGTAGATCAATATTCCACTTTAGATCGACGGGCGCATCCGCCATGAAATCTCTCCAGAATTCAAGGAGCCGGCCAATGCCTGCCTCCGAAGAGAGTCCATGCGCGAGCGTCACCGACGTAAGGGGATGAAGTTTCACTTCGAACTCGGTAACAACACCGAAGTTGCCGCCGCCTCCGCGAAGGGCCCAAAACAAGTCTGCATTCTCGCCTGAGTTGCAACGCACGATGGAGCCATCCGCAGTGACAAGGGTGAAGCCTTCGACGTTGTCGCAGGACAACCCGAAACGTCGAGTGAGCCATCCTGTGCCTCCTCCCAGTACCAATCCAGAAGCCCCAGTGTGCGAGACGACGCCGGAGGGAAAGACCAGGCCCGCTTGCTGCGTAGCGTTGTCAATCGATCCGAGCAGACAGCCGCCAGCGAAATTGGCGCGGCGTGCGTTGGAATCCACAGTGACTTGGCGCATCCTCGAGAGATCGATTACGAGACCGTCATCGCAAGTACTGAAACCAGCGAGACTATGACCGCCGCACCGGACGGCTGTGAGAACTCCGGTTCCCGAGGCGATCCGGATCGCGCTTTGCACGTCGCCAATGTCCGCACAGCGTGCGATGAGTCCTGGCTTCTTGGCAACCATGCCGTTCCAAATGGCACGCGCATCTTCGTAACTATGATGCTCGGGCCGCAGCAGATCGCCTTTGAATCGCCCTCGGAGCGCGGAATACGCCTCCTCGATTACTTCAGGCATTGCCTGCCCTCCCTGAGGTTTCTTGGTGCCGAATGCGCAGATACAGCTGGGAAATCAAAACGAGAAAAACACAGAAAGCAGGCACGGACCATTGCAATCCCTCGACGAAGAAGGTTGTGACAGCGATCGCGATGATGAATAGAATGGCGGCCAAAGTAAACAAGGGATGAGCTTGTAAACGCATTGGCAAGCGCAGCAACTGCTCGCGTGTGAGTGCCTTACGAAATCGCAGATGTGTGTTGAGAATTACCAGCCAGACAAACAACATCCCCGCGACTGCGGCTCCATACAACATGAGGAAAGCGTTCTTCGGGGCCAAGATGGCCAACAGGATGGCTGCGATAATCCCAGCGGTTGAGGCCAGGAGTGCGCGATGTGGAACACCGTTGCGGCTAACCTTACCCATCCAGCGCGGGGCGTAACCTCCCTCACCTAAAGAGAAAAGCATTCGGGTTGACAGATACAGATTCGTATTAGCGCTGGAAAGGGCTGCAGTTAGCACAACGAAATTCATAATGGCCGCAGCGAAGGGAAGCTGTACTGCAACGAATGCGGTGACGAACGGACTGCCGGAAACTGTGGACGAATGGCTGGCCTGGTTCCACGGCACCATGCCGACCATGATCGCAATCGCCGCCACATAGAACAGTATGAGCCGCCAGACAATGTTGCTCATCGCACGGGGAATGGTAACTTCCGGATGTTCTGCCTCTCCTGCTGTCACAGCGATGATCTCCACCCCCATATAACTGGTCAGGGTAATGGTGAGCGACAGCCAGACCCCTTTCCATCCCGCCGGCAGGAATCCGCCGTGCTGAGTCAGGTTCGCCCAGCCGGTTGCGCCATGGGAACCATTGCCAAAAATCAAGTAGATTCCCGCCAAAAGGAACGTGAGGATGGCAGCCACCTTAATCATGGCAAACCAATATTCAAACTCTCCCAGACGGTTGACCTTCATGGCGTTGAGCGCCACCAGAGCGGCTGAGACGGACACGACCCATATCCACCGCGGAACATTCGGAAACCAAAATGACATGTATATGCCAGCCGCGGTTACTTCTGCGCCGATTGCGATAGTCTGGGCCGCACCGTAAGTGGCGCGCACTGAAAATCCGGCCCAGTGATTGAGGTAGGTTTCAGCGTAAACACCGAATGCCCCGGCCACCGGATGGATAACCGCCATCTCCGCCAGAGCATAGGACATGATCAGGGCGATTCCGGCGCCCAACAGATAAGAAACAATCACCGCGGGCCCGGCAAGATGGATGCTCACACTGCTGCCGAGAAATAGTCCGACTCCGATGGCACCGCCGATGGCCATCATGGTGAGCTGTCTTTGGCTGAGGCGGCGGTGAAGGCCCTCGACCGGGGGCGATGAGTTCACCTCGGCTGCAACCCCGGTGCTTTGCTGATCAGTCATGACTGGCAACGGCCGGGGCAAACACCATGAGGTGAATATTCTTCTTCAGAATCTCTGCCACCGCGTTTACGTCATCCATGGTGTTGTACACATGGAAGGAGATCCGCAATCCGTCGTAACGATTCGAAACGAGGATTCCGCTTTCAGCCAGTTTCTGGACTAATAAGGCGGAATCTCTGGATTGCAGTACAACCAGTGGTCCGGCGCTGTCGGCGGGCGTTTTGGCGACGATGCCCATCTCGTCCGCAGATCGCAAGAGCTGTTGCGTCAGGCTTCTAATGTGACTTGCGACTTCCTCCCTACCGATTTTCTGCAAGAGTTGGAAGCCCGGCACGGCTCCGTAGACATTCGGTATGGACGGAGTTCCTGACTCGAATCTACGAGCGGTTGCAGAGAGTTCGAAATGTTGCGGATTGTAGGCGAAGGGATTCGCCTGCGCGAACCACCCTGTAACCGAAGGCACCAAGCTAGAAATCAGCTCCTTTCGAACGTATAGGAACGCGAGCCCGGGAGGTCCAAGCAGATACTTGAGAGTCCCGGTTAGATAAAAGTCCAGGTCCAATGCCTTCACGTCCACTGGCCGAGTGCCACAGTCCTGATAGTCGTCGAGCATCACCAAAGCGCCACAGCCATGCGCAATCTGAGTAACGGCACTTACATCGGAGCGAAACCCGTTCTTGAAACAGACACGGGTGAGCGGCACGATGAGTGTCTTGCTGTCGATTGCCTCTTCGTAATGAGCGCTGGGGATGCGGTTGCCGTCAGCGCTCACGAACTGCACATCGGCTCCCCGAGCACGTTGTCCTAGCCAGACGTGGCCCATGGTGGGAAACTCGAATTCGCCCATCACCACTTTTGGCCGCTCGCGGAAATTAAGAGCGCTGGCGACGCTATTGATTCCCGCCGAAACGCTGGTCACGATGGCAACTTCATCGGAACTGGCATTGATGAATTGCGCGAAGGCGGCGCGCGCAGCTTCATAGCGTTCAACCCACAGCTCCCACGGCGAGCCTTGTTCATGCCAGCTTGTCAAATAGTCTTCAAAACCGGCCTCCACTGCATCAGATAACGCACCTTGCGAGCAGGTGTTAAGGTAAATTTTGCGATCGAAAATGCGAAAGCGGGAACGAACTTCGTTGATTTGCGAGTCGGTCAGCATGAGGTTCTAATCTCGGCCAGTGCGCCTGCAAAACTCTGTACTTCAGCCAGCGTATTGTAGTGCACCAGCGACGCCCGCACCGCGCCTGTTTCTGGGGATAGCCCCAAGCGCCGCATGAGCCGCGGCGAATACATGTGGCCATCACGCACGCCGATGCCCCGTTTGGCCAGTTCTTCCGTGGCCTTGGCCGGGGCCATGTTCGGCAAATTGAAACACAAAGTCGGCACGCGCTCCCGGATTCGGTCCTGGGTCCTTATGCCGTAGATCTCGACACCGACGTCGTTCAGAACGTTCAGCATCTCCATCGATAAGGTTTCTTCATAAGCGCGAATGGATGCGAGAGCACGCTCCAATCGTGTGCGCCTCGGTTCCGTCTGGCTGATTCTGCCCAGGCTCTCCAGGTATTGCACAGCGGCGTCCATGCCTGCCACATTTTCGTAAATAAAAGTGCCCGCCTCGATCTTTCCAGGCGGCTCATCGGGGATGAAATCCTCGCGAAATGTCGGCAGTTTTTGCAGCAGTTCGCGGCGCCCCCAAAGAAATCCCATGTGAGGAGCGAATATCTTATAGCCCGAACACACCAGGTAGTCGCATTCGAATGCTTGTACATCGATCCCGCAGTGTGGGGCAAAATGCACGCAGTCGAGGAAGATTTCCGCTCCGACGGCGTGCGCTACCCTCGCCGCCGCGGTGACATCTACAATCGAACCGATCGCATTCGAAGCGAGAGTGCAGGCCACCAAGCGCGTTGCGGGCGATACCAGAGGGATCAGATCTTGGACGTGCAGGTTCCCGTTCTCCCGCATCTTCCACCAGACGATCTTCGCTCCATTTCGCTCGAGAGCCAGCCAGGTAGCGACGTTGGCTTCATGGTCCATGTCGGTGACAACGATCTCGTTGCGTTTGCCGAGCGTTTGTCCGATCGCCAAGCTCACCAGGCGAATGAAGGACGTGGCGTTCATGCCAAAGGCGATTTCGCTCGAATCACCCGCCTTCACCAGGTCTGCCACGCTTTGCCGGGCGCGCTGGATCGTCTCGTCCACAGCCCGACTCTTGGCATACCGCCCGCCTCGCTGCACATTGCACTCGAGCAGGTGGTGATTGATAGCGTCGAGCACGACTTGCGGCACCTGTGCTCCGGCTGCATTGTCGAAGAAGATGAATTTCGCTTCTCGGTTCAAGGCCGGGAAGGCGGCACGAACGGTTTCAACCGAAAAATCGGATCTTTCGCAGGAATTCTCGACGCTTAGAACGTTTTGGGACATTTGGTGCAAACCTTGTTCCTGACCGTCCAGAAAAGACGGTAGGGCAGTCCTGTGAGACGAACTAACCTATTACCGCGCTGCATCCCTCGTCAAGAGCGCCCATTCATCCTCCTAGGCTAGAATTGTCGTCTTTACTTCAGGTAGACGGGTCAGAGCAAGAACCTCAAGATGCCAGTATCGCTCGCCAGCTCGAAACTGATCTTCGAAACGCTGAAGGAGTGCAACATTCGATTGGTCTCAGCTCTGCCCGAGACCTGGCTCGTACATCTGATTCGGATGGCGGATGAGGATCCGGGGATGACCCTGGTGCGATTGGCCAAGGAGGAGGAGGCGGTCGGCATCTCCGCGGGAGCGTACTTTGCCGGGGTGAAGTCAGCGATGCTGATGCAGAATCATGGTTTCTTGGCCTCCATCAACGGCATTGTTTCTTTCGCGCATTTGTACAGAATTCCACTTCTGATGCTGATCAGTTATCGCGGTTCGTTTGGAGAAAGAGATCCGTGGCAGACGCAGGGCGGCAACGTGACCGAGCCAGTTTTGCGGGCCTTGAGAATCCCCTATTTCTGTCTGGATAGTGCCGAGGCCGTTACAAAGCGAATTCGGCATGCGCAGACCTTGGCGGAGAGCAGTTTGCAACCCGTTGCCATTCTTTTGACACGCGACCTGATGTGGGAGGAGTGATGTTCCGCCTCGACTGTCTTCGTTCGGTCTATTCGGAGCTCGAAGACTATCTTGTCGTCACGATCATGGGAGCCGTTGCGGCAGAGCTGCAGTCTCTGGGACACCGCCCCAATTTCTTCTATCTGCAACACGCGATGGGGCTGGCGTCTTCGACGGGCTTGGGCTTGGCTTTGTGCTTGCCCAATCGGCGCGTGATCGTCTTTGACGGTGACGGCTCTCTCTTAATGAACTTGGGGAGCCTTAGCACGATGGCGCGTTATCGCCCAAAGAATCTGACTCACGTGGTTTTCGACAATGAGAGCTTGCTCTCTGTGGGTGGTTTCCCAACAGCTACAAGCACGGGCACCGATTTGGAAGGGATCGCTCGATCCGCGGGCATCCCGCGAGTCGTCACCGTGCGCGACGTCGAAGATTTTAGAACGACGTTTTGTGAAGCCTCTCAGACCAACGAACTGACCACCATAATCGCAAAAGTTGAGGCCGCCGGTCCGTCTGGTTATGTCAGCGACCTGTCGCTGCTTGAGAATCGCTTTCAATTTCGCAGGTACATTCAATCCCTGACACAGCATTAAGCGAAAGCAGCAATAGCTGCGTTACACCGAGGTAGGCCTGATGTCTAACGTCCTGAGTACGCTGCTCGAAGAACTCAACAATGGAACGTTGCGGATTGTGGACTTGACTCAGCCCTTGAGCCCACAAACGCCTTTGCTACCGCTGCCGCCACAGTGGAATAACACTCCCGGATTCAAGATATGGGAACTATCGCGGTACGATGATCGCGGCCCAGCCTGGTACTGGAATGGCTTCGAAACTGGCGAACATACGGGCACGCATTTTGACGCCCCGGTTCATTGGGTCTCCGGCAAAGATCTGCCCGACAATACCGTTGATTGCATCCCTGCTAAGAAGTTTGTGGGGCCGGCATGCGTGATCGACATCAGCGCGGAAGCGGCGAAGAATCCCGATTGTTTGCTCACGCCTGAGCATATTCGCCAGTGGGAGCAACAGCGTGGACGGATTCCAGCGGGAGCGTGGGTTCTGCTGCGCACAGACTGGTCGAAGAAGACCGATCCCAAGGATTACATCAACGCAAAAGAGAATGGTCCACATACTCCCGGGTTTGCGAAGGAAACGTCTGCGTTCCTTGCCAAGGATCGAGATATCCTGGGTGTTGGAGTAGAGACGGTCGGAACCGATGCCGGTCAAGCCGCCACTTTTGATCCACCATTCTCCAACCACTACCTGATGCACGGCAGTGGAAAGTTTGGCTTGGCGAGCCTGTGCAATCTTGACCAGCTCCCGCCAACCGGCGCCATTGTCATTGCAGCGCCTCTGAAAATACTCGGTGGATCAGGCAGTCCTTTGAGGGTAATTGCGATTACGCCCTAGCACAACCTGCACGCATTGCCTGGCGCGCCGCACGAAGCTGGCATCCCCATCGAGGACGGTTTTGCACTCGATGGGGTGGAGGAGAATAGTGCGTGAAGAATGTTTTTAGCAAATCCCCGATCTTGGCCGTCTCGAGCACTGCAGATGCGATTTCACTGGGGTTGGGACTCACGAATGAGTGCAATCTCTCGTGCGCTTTCTGTTATCGCGATCCGGCCCGTACAGATCGCCTTTCGCTGGAGCAGGTCAAGTCTCTGATGGAGCGGCTGCCCATCCGCTCGGTAAATCTGGGGACGGGCGAGAACGGAATGCATCCTGACTTCAGGGCGATTCTCGCGTATCTGCGAAGCCAGCCAGTCAAGCTTGCCATTACTTCCAACGGTCACAGCGTCGCCGTTTTAGAGGACAGCGAGCTGCGCGCGTTTCACGACATCGAGTTCTCTCTCGATTACCCCACGCAAGCGGAGCAAGACGCGCAGCGAGGACCAGGAAACTGGTCGCTCATTCACGAACAGGCAGCGCGATGTGTGAAGTTGGGCGTGCCTGTAACCATCGTCGCGGTCATGATGAAGCCGAACTACTTGCGTCTGGCAGAGACAGCGCGAGTGGCCAAGAAGTTTGCCGCTCCTTTGCGCGTGAATGTGTACCAGGCAGTGCGATCCGAAATCTACGCGTTGTCATACCAAGAGTATTGGGAAGGGTTTCGGCAACTTTTTGAAGAAACCGATGTGATCGCCATCGGCGAACCGCTGGTGCGAGCGTTGGCAGGGCTGCCACCGCTTCGAGGAGGATGTGGTGTAAGCACGGTGCGAGTGACGCCGCGCGCCACTACTCAACCCTGCGTGTATTGGCCGGGGCAGGGCGAGCCGCTATCGGAGTTGATCTCAACGGGCACTGAGGTTCTGAACTCGCTGCCCTTCGAGCAAGCGCGAACGATTCCCGAGGCATGCCAACCTTGTGAATTTCGAGAGTCTTGCCAGGGCGGATGCGCCGGAAGGCGACGCATACAAGGCGCACTTTTGCAGCCCGACTTTTACTGTCCGATCATTCGCGGAGAACGGCCGCGGCTCGAGATCCACATGGCCGAAAATCGCGACCTGCCCAAGCTGAGTAGTTCCTGCACGACCGTGGTCATTGCCCGATGATACCGCTCCTTGTCTTCTTTGCTGCGCTGTTCGTCTACAGCTTGGCCTCGCGCCGACTGGAGCGGACGGTCGTAACCGCGCCGATCGTTTTCACGGTGGCTGGGATGCTGATGTTTCCTTCCCTCGCCGGGATTCTCAAGGCTGGGGGGACGCCGAACATCCTTCTCAATGTCGCTGAAATTGGTCTGGTGCTCCTGCTTTTTACGGATGCCAGCCGCACCGACTTGAAAGTCCTGCACAGTATTCGCAACTTCCCTGCCCGGCTACTGAGCACGGGCATGTTGCTGAGCATATTGCTGGGGGCAGTCGTCGCTAAATTCGTGTTTCCGCAGCTTTCCATCTGGGAGGGGGGCATCCTCAGCGCTATCCTCGCGCCCACCGACGCGGGGTTGGGACAGGTCGTCGTGACCAGCCAACGCGTTCCCGTGCGGGTTCGGCAGGCCCTCAATGTCGAAGCGGGTCTCAACGACGGACTTTCGGTGCCGTTTCTTCTGCTCTTTGCGGGGTTGTCGGTCGCCCACCTTCAAGGCCCGGGGCTAAGCCTGGCGCATTTCGTCGTAGAACAACTCGGCATTGGTGTAGTGGTCGGTCTTGTGATCGGGCTGCCCGGCGGCGGGTTGTTGGACCTCGCCTACCGCGCGAAATGGATGTCAGAGCCGTTTCGGCAAATCGGCGTTGTGACACTGCCGCTGCTCTGCCTCGTGGTCTCGGAAATTACCGGCGCGAGCATGTTCATTGCATCGTTCGTCGCCGGGCTGGCGGTGCAAATTCGCTTCAAAGAAGTCGGCAAACATAGTGTCGAGTTTGCTGAAGAATGGGGACAGTTCGTCAATCTCGGCGTGTTCTTCCTGTTTGGAATGGTCGTAGTGCGGGATTGGTCTCACCTTACCGCGGCTTCGTGGGGCTATGCGGTTCTGAGCCTGACCGTGGTGCGCATGTTGCCGGTAGCGCTGGCTTTGATCGGTACCCACCTGAGCGCTGCCACCGTGGTGTTCATGGGCTGGTTTGGCCCGCGGGGACTGTCATCCATTGTTCTCGGGCTGGTTTACCTCGAACAGCAAGTCCATATGCCGGGCGAGCACCCGCTTCGATATGCGATAACGGCGACTGTTGTGCTCAGCATCTTTGCGCACGGCTTGACTGCGGTGCCTGGGATCGACCTTTACTCACGCAGAGTTGCATCGCTTGACGCTGCCGCGCCCGAGCATCGGGAACTCAGAGCCTGAAGAGCAACCGGGGGCTACGGCCCGCTCACCTAGGAAATTAGCAATTTTTCGCCAAAAACATCGGAGTGCTCGGGCCGTGTTCACCGTTATTTCGCGTCCATCCAAGTGTTGGAGCCTACCGTCTTGACGGCCACGTTCGTAAACCAGATGTGCAGCGGTGCGCCGTCAGCGGTGCCGCGATGGTCCGTTGAGACCAGCAGAGGACCTGCCTTCTTGTAGCCTGTCCACGATGCAATGACGAGGCTTGGTTTTTTGGGACCGCCGCGGTGGTAGACCATTTGCTCGATGCGGCCGTCTTTGCCTATATAGAGGTCCCACGTGTCACCCGGCGTGTAACCGCCTTCGTTCGGGTATTTTACTGAAACCAGATCGGCCGAGCCGGTGCCCTGCGGCAGTTTCTGCATTGGTTTAGTGGTGACGGTGGCGCTGGTGTCCCAGTAAACGTGAAAGGGGAGCAAGAACCAGTAATTATCGTTAATAAAACTCGGATCGACTTGGTTTTTCACATTGTCGGGTTGGCTGTCGAGCTCGGTGCGCTTGTAGGTAACTTTGACGGGCTTGCCGTCTTTATCTGTTCCCTCGAATGTGACCTGGTTCGTCTTGGGCTCCCAGGTCCATGCGTGACTAGCTTTGAACAGTCCGGTGATTTCCCCGTTCCAGGTGTAGCGGACAGCCTCGACCTGGTCCCATGAATCGAGACCATAGGTCTTGGCGAGCTTTTCAAGGATCGGATTGTGCTCCTGCGCCCAGGAATTTACAGCAAGGATCAGGAGCCCGAAGACCAATAGAAGACGTACAGCTGTACCACAGCGAAGATTTGTCATGGAGGCTCTCCTTGGTGAAATCAACGAAGGTGTTTGATGACGGGCGGCGGCGCGGGGATACGGAGATTTATGTTAGCAGACTTTCGCTGGGCGTCCTGCATTTTGAGAATTGAGCTAGCCCGATAGAGTGCGGGTTTTTCAGGCCCGCCTTAAAGGCAGCTTTTAAAGATTCCGGGTTGGATGGTCATTCGAGAATACCGTCCAACCTCTCTTTAGGCGGCCGCGGCGCTAAAGCGCCGCACTAGCCGGCATAACAGGATGACTGCAGCGGTTATCGCTATAGCTCCATACTCCACCAGCATGACCCAGCCCGGGAGCACGAATAGACGTCCCAGTGTACGCAGATGCCAGACAATGTAGGTAGGAATAATGCTTACCGTCCAGACGATGAGCGGCAGTGTCGCTACCGATCGCACAAACGGCAAGAGCCAGAGTAAATACCAGGGAAATACGACCGGTGCACAGAAGAGCGACGCGGCCAATGGCCATGCAAAGGAGTTTCCAGACCAACTCTGGAATCTGGTTCGGAACCAGATTGCGATGAGGATGCCAACTAAAACCGCGAGGCCCGTCAGAATTTGAGGAGGCGCCACTCGCCGAAGCTCGGCAAAAAGGGGAGCATTGAAGCCAAAGCCTTGGATATAAGCGCGCAGCGAGCCGATGGGAATTCGCCCATGATCGAGAAATGGTACGTTCAGGAGTGCGAAGACGATTGCGCCCAGCAGAGCGTCGCGGAGGCGGATGCGCCGCCAGTAAAGCGGAGCCAGCACAATGGGAAGGAATTTCACGGCGACCGCCAGCGCAAACGCGACAGCTGCAGCCGCGCGCCAGCGGCGTATCATCGCGGCGAACGACACCACCAGCAGCAGCACCCCGAAAATATCGATGTGACCGCTACCCGCCACTTCCGTCGCCAGCAATGGGTGCCACGCGTAAGCTAGAACCCAGTGCCCTGCTTGCCCCGTACGACGCAAGATATCGAGCAAAGCGAGAACAATGGCAAGGTCGCAAATGCAAAATGCTACTCGCAGCGCAAAAACAGATTCATGAATTGCTGTGACGCCACGAAAGAAAAGCTGAGCGCCCGGTGGATAGATGCTGGGCAGATCCGGATTGTTCAGAGCGCGCGTCTCATCTGTGTGCAACGCGGCGAACGCGGGATCGCCGGGAACCACAAGGTAAGGGTTATAGCCGAGCCGCTGCAGGCGGCCGTCCCAGACATAGCGCCGAATGTCGTCGTCGGAACCTGTTGGTATCGCTAAAAACGCGACGTGCCAAAGTGCGGCCAAGAGGAGGCCAATGACAATCACTCGCTTGGGGAAGTTCGGGGTACAGAAGAACTCGCGTATGGCGAAAAGATATGCGATGGCTGCTACCAATAGCGGAATGATCGGAAAAGCTTCGCCATCGCCACCGAACTTGCGCGCGCAGATGATCAGTGACACGAGCAGAACCGCGCCGAGCCCGTACAGCCTGTGAGACGGAGTGAGCTTCACAGATTCCCGGCGGTGTTTTGCAACCGCGGTACTATCTCCTGCCACTCTTTAAGCCACGCTGCGGTTCGCGGCGCCCGCTCCGGAGCAAGTCGTAGTTCATCGGCAAGGCGGGTCAAGTCGGCCTCCACATCCACGTCGTAAAAGGGCTCTGTGAACCCGACGGAAAGCTGCAACTTGTGAGCGCGTGCACGCAGGGCATCGAGCGCACTAGTAGTTCCCATGCCATCGCCCTGGAAAAGAGCGGCATGATGACCCTTCGCCCCAACGAGATAATACCCGCCGTCATGCGTGGGTCCAACCACCACGTCGTGCGCGCTGAGCATCTCGAATGCGCTTGCGAGAACCGAAACCGGCAGATGCGGGGTGTCGCTGTTGAAGGCAATTACGTGTTGTCGGCCGGAAGCAGCAAAACGTGCAAACACGGAAATCAGTCCCGCCGCGAGCCCGTCGCCTTGCTGCGCCACGATGGCTGTCGCAAGTCCTGCCAATTGCGCCAGTTCTTGAACGTCTGACGCAGGGCACATGACGGCAACCTTCACGCCAGACAACGAGTGCGCAAGTGCCATAGTGTCATCCAGAAGGCGGCGATAGAGATCGGTCACGGCTTCGGCCGGAATGCTTCGCAATAAACGGGTTTTGACCGTTCCCGGCCGCGGCGCCTTGGCCATGATGACGAGCACGCGGTCGCCATCGCGCAAATGCAGGTTAGTCTCGCTGGATTCCATACAGGATTTGAGTGCCTTCCGGCGTCATGCCTTTCGGTGCCCGAAATAATAGCCCACAATGCGGCTGAGGATGAACCACGCCGCTCCAACTGTACCGCGCAACGTGCCACTGATCTTCGATTGCCCGACGCGCGGGTAGTAGCTGACCGGCACCTCAACAATCCGGTATCCGGCGAGCGCGCCTTTCAGGATCATCTCAACTGCCCACCCGTATGTGGCCTCTTCCAGCGCAAGTTGCCGTAGGACATCAGCGCGCGCGGCGCGAAACGGACCCAGATCGCTGATTCGTTGTCGATATAATACCCGGATCATGGAGGCCGCGAGTCGATTACCGAACGCGGAGTGCCACGGCAGCGCGCCAAAGACAGTTGGTTTCGCGAGGCGCGATCCCAGCGTGATGTCCGCTCTGCCTTCGGTGATCGGCGCCAGAAGAATCGGCAGCTCATCGGGTCGATCGCTGTAGTCTCCGTCAAGGAAAACGACCACATCGGGGGCATTGGCCGCAGCAAGCCCGGTCAGACAGGCGCGTCCGTATCCACGGCGGGGTTCGCGGACGACGCGTGCTCCCATAGTTTCAGCAATCTCGGTTGTCCCGTCAGTGGAGTTGCTGTCGACCACCAAGACTTCGGTGACAAGATCGGCGGGAAGATCGGCGAGAACGCGTCCGATGGCCTGTGCTTCGTTATGCGTAGGAATGATGACAGAGACGCGCACCGGACTTAGGCTTAGACGAGCCACCACGGAGCGTTCGGCCAGCGTTGTGCCAGCCAGGCGTCGACGCCCCAGCCTCGGCCTGCGCTTCCTATTGAGAGCCCAAGCGATGCGAGGACGGGAACCAGCAGTTCCCAAATCCATGCGGTACCCCACTCCGAAATCCAAAGGCTGCCGAGATACAAAAAAGCTACAAAAGCTGCAGGGCGCGTCAGCAGGCCGATAACGAGCAGCACACCGAGCGAGATCTCGGTCAACGCCTGCATCGGCGCCGCCATCGCGGCGTGGCCCGCAGCCTGGGCCATCACGGCCTTCCACGCAGCCGGCGAGTGGCCGTGCTGAATGTAGTACTGGATCAATCCTGAGTAGCCGGCCGCCGTGTAGAGCCCCTTGCCCAGATTCTCGAAGAATACCCAGACAAACATCGCTCCAATTGTCACACGAACCAATGCCAGTCCACATGCGGCATTCGCGTGGTGGACTGAATTATGGGTTGGGCTTGCATTCATCCTCTTCCTCACTAAGATAGTTCTCTTGCAGTGATCTCGTATTGGAAATTCGCAGGATCGAGGCTGTCGAGTGGTCCCTCCGACGTTTCCGCTTGCGGATACATCAGGAAGGGAAGGGTTGTACCTCCGGATTCCGGTAGCTCGACATCTTGAGCGAAGTTGTATGCCATCCAGTTCATCTCCCAAGACCCGAACAAACGCTTTCGCGCGCTGGTCACCATCTCATCAGTCAACGGACGGTTGCCTGGTGGTTCCTCCAAAACTACCTTCCGCACGTCGGCGGGATCGACGGGCACCCAGCCGAATTGTGTCAGGTACACTTCTGCCCGGCAGTGCTGGGCCTTGGTGATTTTCTCCGAAGACGCGCCAAGGCTCCTGTAGCCCAGCTCGGATTTTGCCACCCGAATGCCATATACATCCCGCGCCGGGAGGCCTGACGCGCGCGCGAGTCCGACGTAGAGGGAATTCAGGTCGGCACACTTGCCGCCCAAGTCACCACTTTCGAGCATGAAGCGGATGTCGCCCCGACCGCAGCCGCGCACCTTGGGATCGCGAAACGTATTGTCGACAATCCACTCGTAGATCGCGCGTGCCGTCTCGACATCGGTGTAGGCGCCTTTGGTGATCTCGGCCGCCTTGGCCTTTACGATTCCGTCGGTCGGAATATGTTTGGTCGGCTGCAAGTAATATTGCAACTCAGCCTTCGACGTTGGTTGTGGATTAGCGGGCTTCGATAGGTCCACTGAGTAGTTCTTGAGCGACACCTGGCTGGCCAACGTCAGGACCGGCTTCGCTCGAGAAGGGAACTTTGCAACCACGATGCCCAGGGCGTTCGGATTGCTTTCGACCATTCTCGCCTTGCCGCCGTCGGCGATGAACCGGTTGGATGTCGTCCTCTGAAAAGGCGTGTTCTGTATGAGTGCCGCCGGTAACCATACTTTGGTTTCTCCAACAGGCTTGAGTACCTCCACGCGAGTGGTCACTTCGAACATGCGCCAACCGTCGGATGACGGTTGCTGTGCAAACGAGAGTTCCGCTCGCTGGAGCGTGACACTGGCGAATGCAAGGCTGGTTGACCGCAAGAAATCACGCCGATTCATGATTTACCCCCTAGGAGCATGAGAATGTAGCGGAATCAGTTCTGCTCGCTGATCCCTGAGGTTTAGAGAGACGAGATCGACTCGACGAGCTCATTTGTCAGACAAGTACGGTCGCAGTTTGGAATATTTATTTCGCTAGCCGCGTAATTCCCTGAACCGAGAAACTCAATGGTCGCGTCCTTTTACTCTCCTGATTTCATATCTAGCCGAGCGGCGAGGCGAATAGTTCACGTTTGCTCTGGGTCCGACAACGGCGAGCTTAATCAATGAGGCTAAGCTCCAAAGATTCAGCGCAAGGCGGAGACTCGCCGAGAATGATGCCGCAAGTTGGAGCTAGGATTCATCAAAAACAACAGCGCAAAAGACCTGGCGAAGGGCCGTTGGCTCTGACTAGCAGCAAATCGATGCGACCTGCGAGTTGCTTGCAACAAGTCGCATCCATGCAATCCCCCTTTGTCCCTAGGTCAGCTCGGGAATTTACCCTCGTAATCAGTCCCCATAATAGCTCTTCACTTTACGCAGGCGGTGACGTCCGAATCGTTGGCGGTCCCGATGCCAGGGCGAAGTCAGGCGTTTTTGTGCCTCTTGACCCAGGCGCAACGGATCCTCGATTCAACAGCTTACGAGCGTGTGGGTTTTCCGACACATTGCTGTAGCCGATTTGGTGATGGTCTTGCCCTGCTCGATGAGCGCGAGTGCAACGTTCATGCAGGTGGGAGGGCTAGAGCAGCTGGGCCAAAACCAGGTAACTCGGTTTTGAGAACGCCGTTGACGTCGTAAGTTGTTGGAAACAAATGGCCGGCCTTAGCAGAGGTTTTTCGAACTTGTGCGTTCTCCTGCACTTACCCCGTCGATGAGAGGAGAGGAATTCACAACGCGCACTCACCCCTTCAAAGGGCCGGCCTCCTGTTGCATTGACTTCTTGCCGTCCTTCAGTCCGCAAGCTCAACGAGCTAGAACATCACCATAATTGCTGTTCTGATGCTGGCCTCATCGTGGCGTAGGTCTGGGCACCAACCTGTAGCTCCAGCTACGCATGTAAAACCAGGAGTGGCTGACAAGAAGGGACCTGCCACAAACGTCGTTCCCGGCACGAGTGCGCCGCCGCCGCTATTTTCACCACCGAACACACCTTGACCGCCTGTGTTTCCACCCGGAGGCGTGATTCCACCGTTGCCGGTCCAGTACGGTACATTGGCATGCCGATAACCGTATTCCGCTCGGAAAGTGATCCACTGCCTAGGCATATAGTCATAAGTGATGGAAACGTCCCATGCCTTGAATGGATCGCCCGGGTTCTGCGTAAAGTAGGGTGTGCCAGTATAAGCTACTGCGCTATTAATAGGTGGCAGCAAGGTCAGATAACGACCGGGATTGTCCATGGCACCGCCGCCGATCGTGACTGCATAACGATCATGCGCAAACCAGAACCGGTTGTACAACATCCATCCAGCAAAGGTTTGCTTGAAGCTGGTGGGGGTATTGTGGTGGCAATTTGTATTTGCTCCCGGAGGTCCGCCATACTCGCATCCCAGATCTCCTGTTAGGGAGAAAGCCATCCTGTTGAGGAATTTCTCGGGCTTGTCATAGTACTTGATTTGAATACTGTTATCGGTATGGATGCGGTACCGCCCAAACTGACCGTTGCCGTTACCCAGCGTGTCCTGCCCCATACCGTAGTTGTTGGAGACCAACGAAATCCAGGGCTTCGGCCGCCACAGGATCTGTCCGCCCAAGCCTGGCTTACTGCCTAATCTGCCATAGGCCTGCCAGCCATTGATAATCCACGGCTCAATCTTCAGCTTGTCCGTGGGAAACCACTGGATCCGTATTCCATTGAAAAACCATGGAGTGTTAGAGGAAACGTAGGATGGCTGGTAAGCCCAGTTGTCAAAGTTGTAATAACTAAATAAACCTATGTAAGACACAAAGATTCCGGCGTCGATGTTCAGCCCATGGTTCACATCGAAGTGGTATCCGCCCCACGCTTCTGATACGTAGCGGTATGCGCCGGAAAGATACCACTGGCCGCGTGCGGGGCTGGCATCGTTCCTCGGAGTGGTAACTGCGAACATTCCATTCATGGTTAGGATGCGACCACGAACGTTGTTCCAGTGAAAGTCTCCACCGAAACTGATCTGGTCCATCTGGACTTCGTTCGACCGGAAGATTTCCGTCGATCCGCCCAGGGTGTCATCCTTGGGGTGGTTGAAGTCATAGATAAAGCTCGTGTCGAACCGAATTTCCGGCGTAAAGAACTTCGAGTCCCAGGGAATGTCTTTCACACGCGAGGTGCCGTTGAGCCAGGTCCAGTCGGCATAAGCAAACGGCTCTGCCCATCCCGACCGGGCAGGTTGGGCCGGCTGCTGGGCTGATTCGTTTTGCGGCTTCCCGGAAGCCGGATAGAAGCTGGTTGTAACCTTCGCGCCGCCGATGGGGTATGGTGTGGTGGCTAGCAAATCATTCATTGGCGCGTGGTCGGTTGCGTTACGCTGCTGAAGCTGGGATTCCAGTTGCTGAACCCGGAGCTTCAGTGCTTCCAGCTCTCTGGCAACGTCCGAATTCGACAGTTCCGTTGGGTTCGGCTTGGCTTGGCCGGTCGCACTCGTTTCGGCTCCACCAACGTCCGGGGCGGCCAAATCAATCCCGCCTGTTGTCCCTTGCGCCACAGTGTCCTTCGGTGCTACGCCGCCAGCCTGATTCTGAGCACTGGCCTCAATTCCGGCTAAACTCAGGGCGATGACCCAGCAGCAGCTTGCAACAACCGTTGTGGTTTTCACGTATTGATCCGTTTCTGGTCGCTTGGGCGACCTCCTGTTCCTGGTGGTCACCTGTCATTCCGACCTACGCAGGGTTACCTACTCACGAAGCCACTGTCTCAAAAACATAACTGGCAATCGATTCGAACAAACGAATCATAAAAAATCAGCAAAGAAACAATAGAACTTCCGTAAATCTCTCCAGCTACTGCTGAAGACACCTCTCCGCGCAGCCCTATATGGGCTGAAGAGATAGGTTACTTGGCTGTGATAAACGGACAATAAGAGAGCCGTTACGAAGAATTCGTGAAAATCTCTATCAAATGATTAACTCCGCCCCACAAATGAATTCAATCAGACCGTGGGTGCCTGTTTCATAACGGATCGCTTATGTGCGTGTGACCTTTCCCATAGCTCCAAACAGTCGACGGACTTTTTTATGCTTTCGTCCCATAGTGGGCGATATGTCTCTTGTCGGTATCGATGCACAGGGTCGATAATGGAAAGGAGCTAGCAGTGAACATTGATCGCATAAAAATAGACATAATGGGGTGTGTTTCTCTTCTTCTTATATCTATGACACTAGGAGCAGGAGTTGGCGCTTTGCAGACGCAGGAACTAAGCCTACTCAGAAGGCGGCTTGCGAAGTGGCGGCATTGGCACTTCCAGCGCCCCTGAACGGGTCAGATGCCGATCTCGTCGCTAACTCTGGTATCCACTGAGGGCGGCGCTATGCAGCGTAGGCGAGCTTCCAACTCGCAAGCTTTATTGTGAATCCACTCTGCACCAGGCACAAATTGGGGCAGCGGCTCAGGTCCAACAGATAGGCTTGGGCCAGGGTGGTCTGCACTTTCAAGGGCGATAATCTTCGCCTCGATATCACGCAACTCTTCAGCGAGCGTCGTGACATACACCGCGTCGCAGGCATGCTTCTTCGTGAGTAGCTTGGGCCTCAACCAAAGCTTGCCTCATGTAGAAGAACGGTTGCTCTGATGGTTGAATCATCCCCGAGTTCATCATCTCGCCCCTTTGAAGACCGCGGTTCTGGTCGGTGCGGTTATTGAGTTCGCCGCAATGAGAAGTGCCTAAGCCCTGAGGCTAGGTTTGCTGCCCAGGCGAGCCCCTGCTGAAACAGGGCGGACGGTGACTGCCCCATCCAGGCTCGAGCTGTCAGCACCAATTGCATCAACATCCCCACTCTGCTTGCCCGGGCTTGGCAAAATAACGCCGAGACTCGTCTGAGTAGGAACTCGTATCCAGTTCTTGGATCGCCAATCGGGCTGCCGCGACCAAACGCGCGCGCTCCTCGGCTGGAATCGAGTTCCACGTATCTGCCTCATGTTCGGCTTCGGCAGAGAGAGATTCACGATAATGGTGAAATAACCTGGAGAACTGCTGTACAAATACTTCCTGAGTTGACATCTCTTTATGAGCGCCTTTCTGCGCCCGATTGATTTGACTGCACAGAACATAAGGCTCAAATCAACTGATGGTAAGGAATTCGTAAAGGTGAGTGGTGTCGTACCATTTGTCCAGTCCGTCCTATCCGAAAATCGGGCACTGCATCGTTCGAGGATGGCGAGCAAAACGTCGCGACGGGTTTTGCCACACTGGGCGATGCCCTAGTCCTCGTCAGGTGCTTCCGGCTTCCACGGCGGTCTAGAATTGGTTGAAGATCCAGTAGACTTGGCAAAAAGCTCCCGCAAGTACCAAATAACCGATCAAGGCTTCGGCGATTCCATTGCTTGATAACCTGGGGGCATCGAGTTAAAGCGACGAAGAACCGTAAGCTTAGATTACTTGCCCAACTCAGCACGAGGTTGTGCTCTCCACCCTGGGTGCGACTGTTCTGCCGCCAAAGGAACAAGCTGCAAATAGATGTGCCTTGGCAGCGTAGTGTTCCACCGTCCTGACAACTTGGCATAGCCGACCAGGCCGAAGAAGAGAAGTGCGATGCCGGCAGCCATGCCCCACACAGGGATGGCACGCCGCTTCTTCAGCGCATATGGTGCGGTTGCAATGAGCGTATCTTTTGCCGGGCACACCGCCACACATTCCAGACAGCCGGTGCATTCGCCCGAGCGAATTTGCACGAGCATGTCCACAGGTAGCGACGAGGGGCAGGCCTTCGCGCACTTCGCACAGTCGATGCAGGTGCTCTCTACGCGGCTGATCCGCACCGGACTGAGCATTGAGGCAAAGCCGAGCAACGCCCCATATGGGACATCAGGTAGCGGCACCAGAAGTTTTGCACGAACATCGACGCGATAACCAGACCGAGCACGACGTAGGCCGCTGTCCCACTCAGGTAACGGAAGAAATTGAGCATGCGCACATCGACGATCAGCGCATAAGGGCTGCCCATGAACTCGGCAATCGCTTCGGCGGACATGTTCGCGATGGCGTAAGCAAAGAATCCCAGCAGCAGGTACTTCAGCGAACGCAGCGACAGGTCAGCCCAACGTGGGAGTTGAAAATTACTTCGGAAAATGAATCGGCCCAGCCGCCAGAGGTATTCCGACAAACTTCCAACCGGACACAGCCAGCTACAAAATGCCTTGCGGAACGCAAAGGAAATCGCGAGGAAAGTGACAAACAGGAAGAAGCCCGCTGAGTGAACGCGTCCCACGAGTCCGGTTAGAAGAAGTACTTTAACTGCATGAGTCCTTCGATGGGCAACCAGCCTTCTATACCAGCGGGACGCGAAAACTCGGTGGTAGTACCGCCTGTTTCAGCCCAACGCACCCAGAGATAAAACTGCACACCTATCCAGACGTTTAGTGCGAGGAACAGGAATTGGAACGAACGGCGAAGACGCTGCGAGTCGTCGCGGTCGGTGCGGCGAACAACTTTCTTGCGGGCTGGCCCTTCCTGCCGAAGGCGGGTTCGCGGGGCTGGCGAGGGCGACTCGACCGATTGTGTTGGCTGTAAGGCTGACACTCAAAACTCACTCTCTATTTGAAAGCTTATCGACTATTCACGCGGCCTCCTATGACTTAGATCACACGTTCGGATTTCAGGAAATTTCCCCCAAAACAAGGAGATGCTGCCGGAAGGAGCAACCGGCAGCATCGTGGGTAAGTGCAAAAGAAAAGTCAGTTGCCCACCCCTACTTCTACCTCTTCTACTTCTTCCACCTCCACGCGATGGGTCGAGTATTCGCCTTCTTTAAGCGCCGCCGAACGATCAAAGGAGTGCCCAGTAATCAGGCCGAGCACGAACCAGCCCAACACGAGCGCCCCAAAGGCGAACAGTGTGTCGCCAAACATCCGCATCCAGCGCAGGGTATTAATCATTGGCGTCTGCATGAACTCAGCCGAGCGCGCATACCAGGTGCCAACTTCAACCGAGGCCCACGCCTGCAGCAAGCCAAGCGGCAACATGCTCAGGGCGACCATAGCGGCGAGTCCGATGTTGATCGACCAGAATGCAATCGCCAGCGGGCGATCTTTCCACGCCAGGCCGGGCCGCAACGCTCGCAGGCAGAACAGCATTAGTCCGAGGCCAAGCATGCCGTAAACGCCGAAGAGCGCTGTATGGCCGTGCACCGGGGTCAGGTTCAGCCCCTGCACGTAGTAGAGCGCGACCGGCGGGTTGATCATAAAGCCGAACAGCCCCGCACCTACGAAGTTCCAGAAGGCGACTGCGACGAAGAAGTAGATCGGCCACTTGTAAGCACTGATCCACGGGCTTTTCTCGGTACCGCGCGAGAGTCGAATGTTCTCCCATGCCTCAAAGCCGATAAGCACCAAGGGCACGACTTCCAGCGCGCTGAAGACTGCACCAAAGGCGAGCACCGCGTTGGGCGCGCCGGTGAAGTACAAGTGATGGAAGGTGCCGATGATTCCACCGGAGAGATAGACAACAGTAGAGAAGAGCACTGAACGCGTGGCGGTCGTGACTGACAGCAGCTTCAATCGTGTGAGCAGAAATGCGATGACGACGGTAGCGAAGACCTCGAAGAAGCCTTCGACCCAAAGGTGGACGACCCACCAGCGCCAGTATTCGGCGGTGATAAGAGGGCTACGCTGTCCATACATGAGGCCAGCGGCGTAGAAAACGGGAATGGCGATACTTGAGATAAGGAACAACAGCAGCAGCGAATGGTTTTCGTCGTGGCGTGCGAGTGCCGGCTTCAGTCCGCGCCACATGAGCCAGAGCCAGAAAACTAACCCAACGAAGAGAAGAATCTGCCAGAGGCGGCCGAGGTCTACGTATTCATAGCCTTGGTCCCCTAGCCAGAACCACAAATTGCCGAGCTTCTGCTGGATTCCTAGCCATTCGCCGGCGAGTGAGCCGACCACGACGGCAACCACTGCACCAAAAAGAAGGTTGACGCCGAGGCGCTGGCCCTTCGGTTCAAAGCCGCTCACCGCAGGGGCGACGTAAAGGCCAGTTGCTAACCATGAGGTGGCGATCCAGAAGATGCCGATCTGCAAGTGCCAGGTACGCGCCACCGAATAGGGCAGGTACTTCGCTAGAGGGATGCCGTAGAAACCTCCACCTTCAACACCGTAGTGCGCGACGATCGCGCCTAACGCGACCTGCACAACCCACAGCGCAGCGACGACGAAGAAGTACTTCACTGTCGCTTTCTGGGACGGCGTTGGATTCAGGCCAAGCAATGGATCGCGGGGCGGAGTCGAGCCAACCGCAGGCCTATGATCCTGCGAGCCGAAGTACCATACCATGCCGCCGATTCCTGCGAGCAGCAAGATGAAGCTGACAACGCTCCAAACAATGGCTCCACCCGTCGGACGATTGCCGACGAGCTCTTCGTGGGGCCAGTTCTGTGTATAGGTCACGTCCGAGCCGGGACGATTGGTGCTGGCCGCCCAGGCCGTCCAGAAGAAGAATGAAGCCATTTCTCGCTGTTTGGTTGCATCGCTCAGAGCACCCGCGGGAATGGCGTATTCATTGCGGCCATTGCCATACACGTCGGCATAATAGGCCGCGAGTTCATCGAAGGCGGCAGCGCGATCGGCGTCAAGCGTAAGTGTATCGGTCGCGAGGACGTAAGTGTTGCGGCGTGTGAGCTGAGCGAGCCGACCTTGCAGCGCGGCCCGAATTTCGGCGGGTGCCAGGTCGTCGCTGGCGAATCCACGCTGCCGCGCCCACCGGTTCAGCACGATGACTGACTGGCGGTGAAGATAGTCGGCGCTCCAGTCAGGCGCGACATAAGCACCGTGTCCCCAGATCGTTCCGACTTCCTGACCGCCCGTCGATTGCCAGACATTCTGGCCGTTTCGGATGGTCTCTCCGGTAAACAGCACACGGCCATCGGTCGAGATGACTTTGCCCGGAATGGGCGGCCCGCTGTTGATTGCCTTGTAGCCGACCGTGCCTAGAACGGTGAAGGAGATGACCATGACCAGGCCCATCGCGATCCAAAGCTTCTTGTATTGCATGTATGAATCCTCCAAATTCGATTTGCGTTAGTTTGCTGCGCGCCTCGGACCAACGTTCCGTATGTATGTAAGACGGGTCTGCACCGGGGACTTTTGGATGAACGTCGCGACCAGATTCACAGCGAAAACGGTCACCGCGGTCAGTTCGAGCACCGCGGAGTATGGCAGCCAGGACCAGGCAGAATGCAACACCTCCCGGTAGGCGAGAATTTCGCCACTCACCCGCAGAACACAGCCGCAGGTAAGCAGCAGGAGCCCAAGAAACATCAGCTTGCTGCTGTACAGCAGCCGCATACCGGAGAAAGCGGGGAGTACACGCTGTCCCACGCAGAAAACCATTACCGAAACGAAGCCAACTGTCAGCGCGTGGCGGGAGGCGCCCCAGATGTCGGAGGCGTTCGCCGTGCTAGCTGCCCAGATACCTAGGGCACCAGCAAACAGCAGCCAAACGTAGGCGCTGCGCAGGAAATACGGAAAACTGCGATGGATCCCCTGAGTCTTAGCGGGCCGTTCGGGACGAGCAAAGATCCTCAGTGCTGCGACGGCGAGTAAGGATGCCAGAAACACCGCGATCATGGAAATCCGAAACCAGCCGCTGAGACCAGAGATGACTCCGGCCACCAGGGGCGCAGTCGCCATAGCCAGGCGACGATCCGAGGCACAGGGTGTGCCAAGGAACGTCGGCAGCCACTTTGCGCTGAAACCCCAGACAAACGGAACCATGAAGCCCCACGCCGCCAGCACGAGAAAACCTTGATCGAGCGCCGGCGGGAAGGCAGGGCTGGTTCCCCGCAAGGCGAGCCAAAAGGAAGTGAAGAAGTTCAGCAGAAGGGTGAGCAGCAGCCCGATGGCGCCGGCGATCACGACGAAGATCCACGCTTCCAGTCCTCCGTTTTTCCTGCCGCCGACAGGTTCTGGCTTATGCTGCGAGACCGCGCGGAAGAAAATGAGAAAAGCGACAAGTTCCATGGCCGCGGAGATGGGCAGCAGCGCGCGCCACTCCCACAGGTACACATTGGAGAACCATCGCAGCAAGACGCCAACCATCCACAATGCGGCTGTGAGCCATGCCATGCTGAGAGCGTATGGCCCGGCCCCGCCTCGCAGCTTGGGGATGGAGTACCAGCCTATGCCGAGGATGAAACTGCCGATCCAACCGAAAATCTGCGCGTGGCCGTGCGCCTGGATCCAGGTGGGGGAAACGCTCTCCGCTGCATGACGTCCGCTTATCGAGATTAGGTTCCAGACGCCAAGGAACGTGCCGGGCAGTAGCATGAACAGCAATCCGCCAACGATGTAGACGACCAAGAGACGGGACAAGTCGACTTCACGAGCCTTCATGTGCTCGTAGCTGAGTTCCGTCGCTGTCACCGCTTCAGGTTTTGGATTGGACCAGGGCAACGCTGACATCGCTCCTTTCCTTGCTCAGCGCCCAGCTTCCATCGCGGTGGCGCGCGGAAAGAGCACGTTATTCTCGAGGTGGATGTGCTGGTGCAGGTCTTTCTCGAAGCCTTGCAGCGCGTCGTACAGCGTGCGGTAGCTGATGCAGGCGTCGTCGGGCACTCGGTAATCGCTCGTAATCCGCCGCAAAGATCGCAGTGCTTCGCCGGCACCGTCGTGTTCCTGCATCATCATGCGGACTGGGTTCATTATGGTGCCGAACATCGCAGGTGGCGCAGGTTCGCCCGCCAACACGCTCTCTTCCATCCGCAGCACATAGGGAAAGAGTATCTGCTCTTCTTTCATCAGGTGTACGTGGAGCTCTTCGGTTAATGCCGAGAAGAGTTGCTGCACGGTTAGCAGTTCAGGATGATTCTTGCCATGAACTCCCACCACCTTCGCCGTCAGCGACTCGATGCGACGGCATTCCGAGCGAACGAATACGTGGTGGGCGCTATTGATGTGTGCGATCAGGTCGGCTAGCGGTAGTGCTTGCCAGTTTTTGTCGCTTTTGGAAGTGGCAGCCTCGGCGCACTCTTGCAGTCTCGCGAGAACTTCATCCAGCGCGACATCGGCCTGGGTGCAGGCCTGGCTCAAGGTGCGGTTGCCGCCGCAACAGTAATCGATTCCCAGTTTTTCGAATTCCCGTGTGCAGCTTGGGGCCTCCGCCGCGATCTCTCCCACAGTTTTGGTTGCCGCGATTGTCATGATCGTTGCTCCTTTTGCGAGCTTTGCGGCACGCCGCGTTGCCCGCCTACCTCATGCAGAATACGAGAGGCTCGCAGGAGCCACTATGACTTCTGTCACAGGATCGCGACTTTCTGTGCTTTATAAATTTGTTGGACTGAGACTTTGGTCACTGTGTGTTGCGTGCGGCTCTGCTGAAATCACCTCATGAATGAGAACGCGGGTTCCCTCGACTTCAATGAACGCCCTTACATCGTGATATGGGAAGTCACGCAGGCCTGTGATCTCGCCTGTGTGCACTGCCGTGCCAGTGCCCAGCCGAAGAGAAATCCCTTCGAACTGTCTACCCAGGAAGGCAAGCGGCTGATTGATGATGTCGCACAGCTGGAAGTGCCGGTCTTCGTGCTCACAGGTGGAGACCCGATCAAGCGACCTGATCTTTTTGAGCTGATTGAGCACGCAGGGGAAGTCGGTGTTCGCGTGTCTCTGACTCCTAGCGCGACGCCTTTGCTGACCCGTGACATCATTTGTCGTTTGAAGGAATCAGGTCTGGCTCGCCTAGCGGTGAGCCTCGACGGTTCCTATGCGGAGGTGCACGACGCGTTCCGCGGAATGGCAGGGTCATTTGACCGCACAATGGAGGCGATCGAATGGGCCAACGAGGTCGAACTGCCGGTGCAGATCAATACGACTGTCAGCCGTCGGAACATAGAAGACTTCGACCAGATCGCCGCGTTGATGGAGTCGAAGAAAATCGCGTTATGGAGCGTGTTTTTCCTGGTGCCCACCGGGCGGGGCAGGCTCGATGACCTGCTTTCGGCGGAGGAGTTCGAAAGCATCTTCGCGAAGCTGTACTCCTTATCGAAGCGCGCGCGCTTTCACCTTAAGACCACAGAAGCCCAGCACTATCGGCGCTACATCCTCCAGCAGCAGGTTGCAGCAAAGCGTGATGGACCCCCTGAGTGCATGGATGCTCCGAATAGAGAACAGGACACTATCGGACGAGCGCCACGTGGCCTAAACGACGGCAAAGGATTTGTGTTTGTGTCACACACGGGCGAGGTGTATCCGAGCGGATTTCTGCCGTTTGCCGGAGGAAATGTGCGGTCGAAGTCGTTGAGCAAGATTTATCGCGAGTCTTCGGTCTTCCGGCATTTGCGCAATGCCGACCTGCTCGGCGGCAAATGCGGAGCATGCGAGTTCCGTCACATCTGCGGCGGCTCACGAGCAAGGGCATACGCGCTAACAGGCGATCCGATGGCAGAAGAGCCTTGCTGTTCTTACGTGCCGAATCGCCTACGCTGAGGCCTTAAGTACAAGAGGGCCTGAAAATAAGCGCAATACAGGATCGGGACGAAGCACCTAACCGCTTCCTGCTTAAGCCCCCGAGCGCAGCCTGCGGGGAATGTCGTGGGACGCAAGAACTGGATGTCTTACGCCAGTGACCGCGGCGGTCGGACGGGGCTGTGCTCACCAGCTTCGTTGCTAGTTGCAATCGGCTGGGCATCGATCCATTCGCCTACCTGCGGGATGCCTTTGCCCGTATCGGCACTCGCCCCCAGAACCAGCTCGACGAGTTGCTCCCCGACCGGTGGTTGGCGCGTGCTGCACTTTCTCTTTGAACTTGACTCGCTCAGGCGGCGCCGCAGCACTTCTTGACCTTTTTGCTGCTGCCACAGGAACAAGGCTCGTTGCGCCCGAGCTTGGGTGTAGTGCGACTATGGGCGGAGCCCGCCAGCCGATCCTTTTGGTGTCCACCAGGCTGTCTTCGTGGGCGTCTACCGAAAGGTTAACGTAAGAGATCTTGAGCGCAAGAAAGGAATTGTAGGCATGCTTGATTAGCTCCGCACTGTTTACTCTGGTGACGATCAGCGGAGGAACTGAAGTCTTGGGGCAGCCGTTGGAATGTATGGGGCAGCTAAAATGGCCCGCCACTAGAGGAGCGTAAACCTCCCTAAGACGCTCCTCGGCAAGTTTGTCATTTACTCCGACGACGATGCGGTCAGGATGCATGAAATCCCGAATGGCTGTGCCTGCCCTGAGAAACTCGGGGTTAGAGGCTACGTGATACTTGTGTCCTGTCTTGCGCCCGTAGGCTGTGAGAGCACGCAGTAACTTGCCGCCTGTCTGCAACGGGACGGTGCTCTTTTCGACAATTAATTTCGAGCTGCGCGATTCCAGCCCAATCACCCGTGCAACGCTCACTAGTTTCTGAGTTGGCCTGCCGACAATTCAGCTACCACTCTGAAATAGGAAGTTGATTTCTCTAAACTGCCGCTTATAAACGATTTGTTCGGTAAGCAGCACAGTTGGTATTTCCATAATGGGCACCTTTCATCGCTCAGGATGCGTCCCAGCAACCTCCTGCTGACCAATCTCTTTCCTCGATGCATTGGCGATTTCAAACGGGGGAGAACCCCGTCTCGTCCGTAAGCGTTACCTCGAACTGTGGAGAAAGCAGAAAAAACGGTGAGTGGCGGATTATTCGTTATATCGATAACGACGATCTACCAGACGTAGTCGATTAGGACTTTCCCAATCTGGCATTTAGCTTCGAGTACAGGCGTGAGCCCAAGCCCGCCGGAACCTCAAACTCGGCCTCATCGCCAATAAGCTTGACCACGTTATGGGTGCCGTTCAGCACCGCGGAACAGTGCTTGCAAACTTTAAAGTGTGCTTCCATGCGGGCCCGCAGTTCGGGTTCGAGAGCGTCGTCGATATAGTTCGAGACCTCTCGCCACACCTCGAGGCAGCTAATTTCGATCACCATAAAGTAGATGCCGGTACCACCATATTGTTACACCTGCTCTAAGAAAACGGGCGCACCTTTTTGTACTCGTCCCTTCCGGTCACCCACGAGCCGTCAATCCCCGGAGCCAGTGCCTCTCTCATCTGCAGACGGGCACGCAAAAGTCGTGTCTTGACGTTAGCCTCCGTTATGCCGAGTATTTTCGCTGTTTCTGCAATGCTGACGTGCTGTATGTCGCGGAGAACCAGTACTTCTCGATACTTCGGGGCCAAAGCAGCCATAGCTCTTTTAAGAGCGTCCCGGAGTTCCTTCCTTCGTAACTCGTCGGACGGAATATCGCGCCAGTCGGCGAAGTCCTTCGGGCGATATTCACCTTCCTCATCCTCGCGCTCAGGATCAATCGACTCGTACAGATGTCGCCGGTTTTTCCTGAACTTCATACGAGCTTCATTAATGGCGATCTGGATGATCCAGGTACTGAACTTGGCCTCGAAGCGGAAGTTCGGGAGGGCGTTAAAGGCCTTGAGCACTGTTTCCTGGGCCACTTCCTCTGCATCGGCAGGATTATCCAACACCCCCTTGGCCGCAAAATAGATCGCACGCTCGTAGGGCTGCACGAGCTCGTAAAAAGCCTCATGCTCTCCGTGGCAGACTCGTTGGATCAGGTTCACTTCGCGGTCGTCGGTTTGCAAGCTGGGCGCTGCCATCGTCAGATCATCAGGAATCGAAACGCGACAAACTCCGGCGGGTAGCATGATTTTACGGAAATTTGACTTGTCCCTGTACAAAAAAGAGTTGCGAGTTTCCTGTATGAGTACGAGGCAAACCCACGTCCGGTTTGCGATTTTTCTCCGCAGAGCACGTAACCTTTGGCACGCGCCTGAATCCCACCGCCCATGAGACAGGAAATCCAATGTACTCCAGCCGCTGCGGTGCGAGTGTTTGCAGCGCAACTGCTGTCAGAACCTGCGGCTGCCGGCGCCAGGACCGGGCATTGGTCGTACGACGCTAAACGGGCGCTTACGCAACATTGGCCGGAATACATGATCGAGGGCTTCTGTCTTGGCACGTTCATGATTTCGGCCTGCACGTTCGCAGCGCTGTAGATTTGACGCTCGGCGACGAAACTATCGAACTGCTGCAGTTCATCGGCGCGGCTGGTGCGCCGGTTCCGCCAGACTCGCGCAGTGACGATCTCTCCTTCCAACACGTGGCTATCATCGTCAGCGACATGGATCAGGCGTACGCCGTACTTCGCCAGAACCAGGTGCAGCAGATTTCGTCGTATCCGCAGCGGCTGCCGGACTGGAATCCGAATGCCGCTGGGATCAAGGCCTTCTACTTCCGTGACCCTGATGGTCATCCGCTGGAGGTTCTGCAATTCCCTCAGGGCAAGGGCAATCCGAAATGGCAGCAGGCCAATGGCAGGCTGTTTCTCGGAATCGACCACACAGCTATTGCGGTCTCCAACACCGGCTCCAGTCTTGCGTTCTACCGCAACCTTCTGGGTCTTCATGTTACCGGCGAGAGTGACAACTACGGCTTCGAGCAGGAGCATCTGAACAACGTGTTTGGCGCCCATTTGCGCATAACGTCCCTGCACAGTTGCAGCGGGATCGGCGTGGAGTTTTTGGAGTACATCACGCCCCGCGACGGCCGGCCTGCTCCGCAAACGCCAGTGCAACCGATATTTCACAGCACGAAACGGTTCTCTTAGTGGACAATATCGCCCGCCTGAATTCCCGCGGATATCGGCTTTACGCCCAGGCGGCCGATTCCCTCAAGTCACCCTTCCTGCTCGCCATTCGTCTTTACTGGGGATGGCAGCTCATGCAAAGCGGATGGGGCAAGCTGCATAACATTGCTGGCGTCAGCGAGTTCTTTACTTCCCTGGGATTGCCGGCTCCGTATTTCACCGCTACCGCAATTTCCTACCTCGAGCTCTTTGGAGGTGCTTTGCTGGCTCTCGGCTTAGGATCGCGCATTATCGGGTTAGTGCTCAGCGCGGACAATATGATGGCCTACATCACTGCCGATCGCCCCGCATTGATGTCCGTGTTGTCGGATCCCGGCAAGTTCTACAACGCAGATCCGTTTACCTTCCTAATGGCATCATTGCTAGTCCTCATCTTCGGTGCAGGATTCTTTTCCCTGGACAACCTCATTCGCGCCAACACATCAGCACACAAGAGGCCGGTGTCTCAGAGAGCGTCGGTTAAGACAGCTGCAGCCTAAGTTTCGAATTACGGTGCAGGGTGGCGCTCGAAATCGGCAACAGCGCGGAGAGGGAAAACCGGATACCCTTACCCTCTTGGGTTTCACCCACTACTGTGGGCAGCGTATCAGCGATGGAGCCTTCATCGTCTGGCGGATTACGGCGAAGAGGCGGATGGCCGCGAAGCCGATGGCCATCAAGGCTGAACTTCAACGCCGGAAGCATCATCCGACGGCCGAGGTCGGTGCATGGCTTCGCAAGGTTGTGCTGGGCTACTACCAATACCATGCTGTCCCGGGTAACACGACTCAGCTGCGCATCTTTCAACATCGTGTTAACTGGCTGTGGCGATGTTCTCATCCGGCGCAGCCAGCGAGCACAAGTGCGGTGGGAGCGACTTAGCCCATTCTTGAAGCGATGGATCCCCCAACGCCGCATCCTCCATCCCTACCCTGATGCGCGTCTCATCGTAAGAGCCGTGTGCGTTAATCGCGCTCGTACGGATCTGCACGGAGGGCGCCCCCGGCGATGGGCGTCCCTACCGGAACAACTGAGATGGGTTCCGCTGACTTCCTTATGGTCCGTGGGATGCTGGTTCCGTGGAACAGACTATGAGCACCCCCAAGGAGACAACCGCTCGACCTCCCGAGAGATCCGACTGGCTCGCCGAAAAATGGCACGCCAAAGAAAGTCGCTGGATTTCATGAGAATTTATCGTGGAAAGACGATCGGCGAATTGTGATAGCATGCCAGGGCATGAATCGCCGAGCCTTGTTATCATCGCTGGGTATTTCGGCCGCCGCCAGCTTTACTGGCCTTTACGCCATTACCAGTTCCAGTCCCACTAAACAGACGTGGGTCGTTTCTCTCGAGAGCTTCCGAGCGAATCACGCGGATCAAATGCCGCATCTGCACTCTTATCTCGGTGGCACGTTTCTCCCGTATCTTACTCAGATCCATCGTGGTCCAAAGATGTTCTTGGACGCGATCGTTGCGCCGCACACTCCGCAGGCGCTCGTCTTGACAGCATTCTCGAGTTTTGCAGAGATGATCGAGATCCGTGGCAAAATTGCAGCTCATCCGGACATCCAACGAGCACGCGCGGATCGGGAATGCGGTGAAGCGCAGATCCTGATCACGAGTGCCGATTCTCTCCAATTTCACGCCGGGCCAACGCGCCGCCGAGACGGCATTTTTGAACTCCGGGCGTATCATGCGCCCGCGTGGCGCGATCGCCCGCCGGCTGCTGTCAACGCGGCCTTCCGTCGCGCCGGCATTCGCCCCATTCTGACTGCGTCCGCCGCCGGAGAACACGTGCCGCGATTCACGTTCCTGGTTGCCTTTGAGAGCCTCGCGGTACGCCAGGAGGCTTGGGGAAGCCTCGAGGCCGACTCGGAATGGAGCGAACTTGAGGCGAAGGTTAGCGGCGCCTCGATCTATAAGCTTGCTCCCTATTCGCCGTTGTCGTAAGCAGAGGAATCTGAAACATGGCATGGACGTTCAAAATTTTTCCTGCGATCGGCATCGCGAGAATTGGCAATCATCTGGGCAGTGCGCCACAGGACTATTACGTTGGACCGGAGATTCCGGGCACGGTGATCGTTCCGCCGGACGGGTATAAAGACTCGAGCGGACGAGTGCTACGCCAGGCCGCGCGCTTCCGCATTTATGGTTGGGAAAAAGGCGTTTTCATGGGGGAGATCACCTCCTCCGTAGCCGATATCACGTGGACCGTAGAGCTTGCCAATACCAAAGCGGCGTTTAACCAATTCACGGGCATCGGCGAACCGACCGGCCCTCTACGGAACGCGTCCGTTACCGATCGCAGTTCTCTCATGATCACACCCGGCCCTCGCACCATCGCCGGACCCAACGGCGCCGCCGTCTTCGACACTGGTCTTTTTATGGGAACGTCGGTGCCGCTCGGAGAAATTCAAACCGACTCGAGCGGCCGCCTTGTGGTGCTCGGCGGGTTCGGGAACTCCGGTTCTCCCAGCAATGCGCCGCTCACGTCGTTCGACAATAATGATGGCTGGCACGATGATGTGTCCGACGGTCCGGTCACTGCCACCGTAACATTACAAGGCAACAATCCGATTCAGGCCAGCGGCGCTTGGGTGATCTGCCCTCTGCCGCGCTTCGCACCGCCGATCTTCCACATTATTAGTCTCTATGACGCGCTGCTGCAGGTTGCCGTCGATCGTCTTGGCTACCCAGTGCCGTCGACGCCGTCGTTCACAAATGATGTGTATCCCATCCTCCAGCGCGCCATCCAGTACCAATGGGTCACTTCCAAAATCGGCAACAAGCATGCGCCTCTGCAGGCTGTCATTCCACCGCCAGCCACCACCGACCAGCGTAATATGGTCTTCCAGCAGTTGCGCGACCCGGCCACTACTCCGACTGTGGATACTCCGCACCTCATGCCGGCCATCTGGACGGATTATTTCGCCCAAGTTTTCGGAATCAGAGGTCACGGATCACCGAACACCGGTCATTGGGCGAACCATCCGCTGACTCGCACGCAATACAATGTGATGAAAAATTGGGCAGCCGGCAATTTCATCAACGACTGGGTTGGACCTCCTGCGCCCGGTACGAACATCACTCCGGACGGGCTTACTCGCGCCGCTTTGGAGAACTGTAGCGGCGGTCCGTTTTTCCCGGGAATCGAGACCAGCTTTTTCACTCGCGATGTATACCCTTATGTAGAACCTTTCAGGCTCGATGGGACCCAACTCGAGGCCGGCGATCTCACCAAGCAGCAGGCCGTCCCCTGGCAGACAGACTTCTTCGATTGCGTATTCCAATCCCCTCTGTCGTGGTGGCCGGCCGCACACCCCGATGATGTCTTTGCTGCCAACTCGAACAACTACGTTACATGGGATCGAGGTCTGAACAGTTTTTCAGACATGGTGAATTTCTGGAGCGGTCTTGGGTTCCTGGTTCAGAGCGGCGATTCCATTATCGAGACCGAGCGAAATCTGTAGCTCACACGCGTGAAGCAGTCATTCGATATTGTTGTGGCGGGCGGCGGACCCGCTGGCTCCGCTGCGGCTGTTGATCTTAGCCGGCGCGGATTCCATGTTGCATTGATCGAGGCCGCGCTAATCGAACAGTCCTCCTACGATGATTTTCGCGTCGGCGAAACGCTGCCGCCTGAAATCCGAGTGTCGTTGACCAAGCTGGGTATTTGGGAGCGGTTTTTGGCGACAGACCGCCTGGAGTCGTACGGCATCCGGTCGGCGTGGGAAACCCCTGTCGCCCGCCATCGCGATTTCCTCTTCAACCCTTACGGCTGCGGCTGGCATGTCGATCGCGCCCGATTTGACGCGATGCTCGCCTGCGCGGCCGCACGCGCCGGAGCGGAGCTTTTGACGTCTGCGCGAATTACTGGTGTTGATCAGGATGCGGATGGCCGCTGGCTTCTCGAAATCGTGCAAGAAGGAACAAGGCGAAGGTTGTGCGCCGGCATGCTCGTCGAGGCCACGGGCCGAAAGGCTTGCCTTGCGCGCAAACTCGGTTGCCGAGGACAGGTTGTGGATCTTTTGATCGGCGCGGCGGCCCTGCTTCCGCGGCGCGAAACAACACAGGGGACCTTGATCGAGGCGGTCGAAAACGGCTGGTGGTATTCGGCGCCAGTTCCTGGCGATCGAATGATTTTCGCCTACATGACGGATTCCGACTTATGGAGAAAATCGGGTTGGCGCGGCCTCTTGAAGTCAGCTCCGCTCACCTGGGAACGGGCGGGCGCCATAGAAATGTTGTCTCCGATCCGTATCGTCTCTGCGGCATCAGTGCTGCGGGAGCCTGTTCATGGTCCGAACTGGATCGCCGCTGGTGATGCCGCCCTCGCCTTTGATCCCCTTTCCGGACTTGGGGTGCAGAAAGCGATCGAGAGCGGACTCCGGTCGTCTGCTGCGATCACGCGTTTCTTGGAAGGCGACGTGGAAGCGATGATGGAATACGAGAATTGGACTGTCGAGAGCTTCCGTTCGTACCTTTCGGTGCGCAGTCACTTTTATGGCAGCGTCGAGAGGTGGCCAGAATCACTCTTTTGGGAACGACGCGGGGCAGGCAATCTTGCCCGCAGCCGGCTTCCAACCGGCGGTAACCACTAGTCTTAACCCTCTCAGTTGCGACAGCCTTGCTGACGGCCGGCTGGTTTCCGAGTGTCCCGTCATCCGCTCGAAAGGGGGCCCTCGGCAAACGACGTGTACGGTTGCGCGGGCGAGCAGATCCCTAACATCATTCAGGCAGACCGTCGCCCGCGATACAGCATGTTCCCCGACCACTGGACTGTGCGTTGCCAGGGCCTGCAGCCGTCACTGCTCCGAGTGACCCGCCGGAAATTGCTTGCGTGCGATGCAGGTGACCACCGTGCCTGGGTCTGTTGGGATGATTTGAAGTTCATTCCCGCCTTCATCGATGACGAAAAAGGCGTGAGCGGTGAAGCCTCCAGGCGAAACTTGAACCTCATAGGTTCCTGTGCAATCGGGGTTCACCGTATAGATCCCGGTTTCCGTTTGTGGAGTTACGTTGCCGTCTATGCTTACGATTCCAGTAGCTGTAATTGTGCCCTTTCCGTCGAAGGTATCCAGAATGACTCCGGCGAAAAGGGAGGCGGCCGCGGGCGCCGGGTTTGTAAAGAATCCGGCATCTTTCTCTGCGAAGGTGCCCTTCAGGGTAGCGTTGGAGCATCCTTTGTTCTGGGCGTTCGCCATGGGCGTTACGCCCAGAGCGAGTACGGTGATTGCGGCGATTGTGAAAACCTTTGCGATGGTGATGCGTTTCATGTCATCTCCTTTAGAGTGTGTGTCGCCACCGCGGCAGCCGCGGTTAGCGGATTTTGGTGTTCTGTACGCGAGCGAGCAGTGAATTCAGACAAACCAGAGCCGAGCCAGCGGCCGCTTGCGAACGATGCAACTCTCGGGAGTTGCGCCATTTCTCCACGGCAGGGCGATCCAGTTCGAGATCACACAGACGTCCTCCAAGGCGATCATCTCTGCGTCGGCTCCCGTGTACCGAAAACCAGCACAGCTTGCTCGAGACACGCTTGAAAAGTCTTTACAAACCCTCTGAAAAGTTCTGATAATTTCTTGCAGACTCGTAACAGCAAGAAAACAGGCAGGTTCAAAGGATTCGGCCCGGCGGCGAGTCTGCCTCAGCGCAATGGTCCTGCTAAAATCCGCTCCTCCGCGTGGTAGCGCCCCCTAAACATGTCGGCGAGCGAAAGACCAGAGACTCAAAGAGCTCTATGAGTTCGGTCCTTTTCGAGTTGATGCGGAAAAGGAAGTCTTGCTGCGCGGCGACCCCGTCCATTTCGGAGATTCCTATAGAGACTTGGGCACGCTGGGCGGTGTGAGAAGAAGATCGATGCTGAGAAGAGCCCAGGCCGAGGGCGTCAGAATTCGCAGCAGGCGCAGGTCCCAATACTCCAGAAGCCGAGCAGGTTGCCTATTATGCTGCACTACTCGGAGTATCGATTCAGGCCCCCTGCAACGACCGCGACACCGGCAAAAAGCCAAGCTCCAGGAACACAGTAACTACGACGAGCTCTGACAAATCCGAGTCCGACCCCTGAAATCTAATCATTGCGGCCAATCCTGTATCCAAGACGGGAAGGCCAATCGAGATTATCCGCCAATGCCCGCAAAATCCTCGCGCTTAATGGAGTAGAACGGCTGGCAAAACCGGACAGCACCTCGGTGTCCCTACGAAAAACTTCAAAACTCATCGAATGACACTCAACAGGAGTACTTTGCCGAGGGCATGAGCGATGAACTGATTAGGGAGTTGGCTCAAGTCGGCAACCTGCGCGTGAACTCGCCTACGTCGGCGATGTCCTACAAAGAACACAAAGAAAATTCTGCCGCAGATTGCACACGAGCTAAGCGTGGACGCCCGTATTGCAAGGCTCGGTGGTTCTCGCAATGATGGCCGACTCACTCACCGACAATAAGGCGAATCTTGATCGGATCACGGGCCAACAGGAACTCAACAAGAATTCATCGTCAGTTTCTAGATTGCCGACCAACTAGACGTGATGGCTGGATCATTCTGGCTGTTACGGTATGATGACCAGTCGACGGCCTGGCTGCTCGCGCTGCCAAGCGCTCTCAATGTCGGCGAGCGGTACCCTTTCCGTGTCTATCTGAAGCTCGCCTGTTGCGGCGTACGCCATCACCTGCTGAAAGGCTTCGACCAGAACGTCGCGCGCTGGAATCCCGGCAGTGCCCATAATTGTCAGTGCCGTACTACGCAGCACGGCTGCCGGGAGCGTGATGGTTGGCGCGGCGCTTTCCCCAACCTGAACAAAGCGAATCTCAGATTGAACAGACGCAAATTCTCTTCGTGTAATTGCGGCCAGAAACGCCTGTGCAGGTTGGCCCCACACGTAATCGATCACGACTTGGAATCCGGTCTGGCCCGCTTCCCGCAGAAACGCCTCGCTCACTTCAGTCGCCGGTAACGCGAGGGAAATGGTCGCGTCGGCGCCCAGATCCTGGAGCGCGTGCAGGGCCTGTTGATTCCGCCCAGCGGCAACGACCCGAGCTGCCCCGAGAAGCCTCGCGATCTTTACCGCTAACTTGCCGGTCACTCCTGTTGCCCCAAGGATGAGGACATTTTCACCTCGCATCAACTTCGCACGATAGGCCAGTGAAAGCCAGGCTGAGACACCAGGATTCGGCAAAGCGGCGGCAGTTTCGTCACTCACGTTTTCCGGAACTGGAAACGTGAATGCGAGTGGCACAACCGTGCGCTGCGCCATCGCGCCGTGGGGTGGTCGAGGTCCACCGAAGAAGACCCGTCGCCCGTCGTCCAGATGCCCGACTCCATCCGAACCGCAGACGCGGGGCAATTCGCTGCGGCTCGCATAATGCGATCCGCTGGCCAGTTGCTTGTCAACCGGCTTCAACGACGCGGCGTGAACATGTACGATCACTTCATTGTCTTTGTCCCCACTTACCGGCTCTGGGAATTCTTCGTATCCAGGCACGGTTCCAATCCTGTGCAGGACGGCTGCATGCATGCGAGCTCTCCATTTGATGCAACAGATTTACCGGCAGATATGCCACCCAGCACCTGACCGATAACGGGCTAACCGTAAATTGGCCGGTGGTCGCACGATCGTCTCGCGGTCAAGGGGGACCGCGAACGATGTCACCTAAGCATTCACGTAAGCGCACACATCCTAAGCCGAAAGCGATGCTTCGCTTACCTGATTTGGACCAAGCAAAATCCGGATTCATCTCGAATCTCGCTCGAGGGACAATCAATCTGCGCTTGGGAGCCGTGCGCCCCTTAGCGTACGAGGCCGCTGATTGTGGCCTTCTGAAGGAGTATATATCTATTCTTCGCGCGGCGAGATCGTTACCGCTGCGACTTGGTTGGGTACGAGATAATCGTTTCTCGTTTTATCCTGCCTTAAGAGTTACTCAACAAGTACATCGCCAAGCATCGACGGCTTCTGACTCGGCCCCGGCTGGCGCTTCTCATGGCGTGCGCGGCAAGCAATGCAAAACGGGTTGGCAACAATTCGTGGGCATGTATGATGTGCGATTCAAAGGCTACCGTCGAGCCGAGAGCCGCGAGGCTGCGCAGCAGGCTGAACTCGCAGAAATTCGCGCGAGAAATGCCGGGAAGCCTCGCGTGGGCTATCTGCCCCTCCCCTGATGTGTTGAAGGTTGAACTCGGCCTTGCGGACAGCGCGGACAAGGTTTCACCTATTCGGACACCGACTGGTTTACGGTTAGGCGATTGTGAGTGTAAAAAGCCTCTTGATCTCTCATATGTTGATACGGTTCTGCTAGCAAGCTAGAATAGCCACACGATGGAGTCACTAAGTGCAAGGCTGGCAAGCATCAGCTTGCCCGATTCCGAGGACAATCAGGTCATGCTCGGATCTATTTGGGCAAAGACGCCAGCAGTAGTGGCTTTTCTGCGGCACTATGGATGAATCTTCTGCCGCGAACATGTCGCGCAGTTGCGTGAACGCGAGACAGAATTCAACCGCAGAGGAGTCGGCATCGCGGCTATCGGCCTGGGTGATAGGAACTACGCTAAATTCTTCCGAGATGAGACCGGCATTACATTTCCTCTGCTTATTGATGAAGAACGCCAAGCGTATCGGGCTGCCGGATTAGGCAGCGCTTCGCTGCTCCATTTACTTAGGAACGATAACGCAATAGCCCGCAAACGTGCCCGTGCGAGCGGCCATCGCCAGCACAAATTGGGCAAGAATCCCTTTCAGCTAGGAGGCAGTTTCGTCTTTGCTCCCGGCAACCGCGACCTCTACGCGCATTTGAGCAAGACGTTCGGTGACAATGCTTCCATTGCGGAATTGCTGGAAGTGATCCCGTAACGAGGTCGCATCCGGAGTCCCCCTTCGTGCCATGGGCGAATAGCGCTGTGACAGTCTAGGAACCGTCACGCCGACAGTAGCGTCACGACTCCAAAGGGCTATAGTTTTCTACGCGGCGAGTAATGCTAAGCGACTCGGAGATGAGATCTAGTCGCGAAACAATAACCGGTTTGCTAACTTATTGTCCCGCTTAGGTCGGCTCTGCGTCGCTTTGCCTCCTGTTCGCTGGTTTTCGGCAGTAAATGGACCCAAATTGGACCCATCTTTGGGCACTGCGTTTCGTTGACAAGGTCACTAGCCTCTAATAGGTGTCGAAAACGAAATCATTTCGACCCAAGTTCCGGATTGCCGACGATCCTTACCACAACCTGGGAAACAGGCCCTCCCTGTACTGGACGCCGCGTCAGGAATGGTGTCGATAGCTCTGTCTAAACGATTGACCTCCAGCCCCAACCGCCCTATCATCGGACAACTTCTTTCTTCTCCCAAGGCATGACCGAAGATACGATCTCGCACTACCGCATTCTCGAAAAGCTGGGCGGCGGCGGCATGGGAGTGGTGTACAAGGCCGAAGATACCCGCCTACGCCGCTTTGTCGCTCTCAAGTTTCTGCCGCAAGAGGTCGCGCAGGACCCGCAGGCGCTGGGCCGTTTTCAGCGCGAGGCCCAGGCCGCCTCCGCCCTGAACCATCCCAACATCTGCACCATTTACGACATTGGTGAAGAAGACGGCAAGGCATTCATTGCGATGGAGTTTCTCGACGGCATGACGCTGAAGCACTACATTGCCGGGCGTCCGATGGATCTGGAGATTCTGCTGCCTGTGGCCATTGAGGTAGCCGACGCGCTCGATGCCGCCCACGCCGAAGGCATCATTCACCGCGACATCAAGCCAGCCAACATTTTTGTAACCAAGCGAGGGCATGCGAAGGTTTTGGATTTCGGCTTGGCGAAGGTGGGCCTGGGAAGGAGTTCATCCAGCCAAGGCAGCGAGTTTAATACCCAGACCGAGGTGGCCGAGGAGCACCTGACGAGTCCGGGCACGATGCTGGGCACCGTGGCTTACATGTCGCCGGAGCAGGTGCGGGCCAAGCCGCTCGATGCGCGCACCGACCTGTTTTCCTTTGGCGCGGTGCTCTATGAGATGGCAACCGGCACGGTGCCGTTTCACGGGGAAAGCTCTGGGGTTATCTTCAAGGCAATTCTGGATGCGGAGCCGGTTCCCCCGGTACGTTTCAATCGCGACCTGCCGCCCAAGCTGGAAGACATCATTTGCAAGGCTTTGGAAAAGGATCGCAACCTGCGTTACCAGAGCGCGGCCGAAATGCGCGCCGATTTGCAGAGGCTGAAGCGCGATACCGACTCTGGACGGAAGGTATCGAGCTCGTCGGCAGTGGCAGCCGTTCCTGATGCAGTGGTTGCGTCAGGGGCGCCGCTGGTAGGACCACCGGGTTCTGGATCAGCAGTCGGGCATGGGGCGGTGTCGTCCGCAAGTTCGGCAGCGGCAAGTGTGCCGGTAGTTGCAACCGTATCGGCGCCGTCGGTTGCGGGAGTATCGCCGCCGGTCATGAAGTCCAAGCCCTGGGCGCTGTGGGGCGCTACTGCACTGGTGATCGTGGCCACACTCGTCGGTGGGTTCCTCTACACGCGACGCGCGCATGCGCTAACCGAGAGAGACTACATACTGCTCACCGACTTCACCAACACCACCGGCGATGCGGTGTTCGACGGCACACTGAAGCAGGCGCTGGCGGTGCAGTTGCAGCAGTCGCCGTTTCTCAACGTTTTTCCCGAGGAGCGCGTGCGACAGGGGCTGAAATTCGCGGGAAAGTCTGCAGATGAACGGGTGACCGTGCCGGTGGCGCGCGATCTGTGCCAGCGGGAAGGGGTGAAGGCGATCATGGCGGGTTCGATCAGTTCCATCGGATCGAACTACGTGGTCTCGCTGGAGGCGTTGAACTGCAAGACCGGCGATACGATTGCGCGCGACCAACAAGAGGCCTCGAGCAAAGAGCAGGTGCTGGCGGCGTTGGGCAAGGCGGCGAAGAACATTCGCGAGCCTCTCGGCGAGTCCGTCGCCTCCATCCAGAAGTTCGATGTGCCGGTGCAGCAGGCAACCACGTCGTCGCTCGAAGCGCTGCAGGCTTTTGCGATGGGGGACGAGAAGCGCGCCCGTGAAGGCGACCTGCCGAGCATTCCGTTCTTTAAGCGGGCGGCCGAGATTGATCCGAACTTTGCCATGGCCTATGCGCGGCTGGCGGCGATTTACGGGAACATGAGCGAGCAGAAGCTCTCGGAGCAGAATGGGCGAAAGGCGTTTGAGTTGCGTGACCGCACGAGCGAGCACGAGAAGTTCTACATTGCCGACAAGTATTACAACAATGTTCTAGCGGACCTGCCCAAGACGATCGAGAACTACGAGTTGTGGATTCAGACCTACCCGCGAGATTTTTCGCCGCGGAACAACCTGGCCGTCGCCTACGGCCAAATGGGCAACTACCAAAAATCAGCGGAACAGGCGTTGGAGGCGCTTCGGCTCCAACCCGATGACGTTCTCCCGTACGGAAACCTGATCTGGTCGTATATCAACCTCAACAAGCCGGAAGAGGCCAAGGCGATCTACAAGCAGGCCATAGACCGGAAAGTGGATTCGGGCCTCTTGCATGAGGAGCGGTTCATGATTGCTTACCTCGAGGGCGATACGGCAGAAATGAATCGCCAGGTTGCCACCCTGTCTGGAAGTGCGGAGCAAGTGGATCTTATTCGCGACAAGGGAATGATTGCGGCGCAGCAGGGGCGCATCAAAGAAGCCAGGACTCTGTTTCAGCAGGCATTCGACGTGGCGAAGAAAGCGGGCATGGACGGTCTGGCGGGGACCGCTGCCGCGGAGCGCGGCGAATTGGAGTACTGGATGGGAGACAACGCCGCGACAAAGGAATGGACGTTGCAGGCACTGACCCTCTCCAACAACGACCCCCTCATGCGCGCCGCCTACCTGGCTTTTGCCGGAGACGCCGGCAAGGCGCAGGCGCTCGTCACCCAACAAAGCGCCGAATACCCCCAAGACACGCTCCTGCATACCATCGATATCCCGTTGGTGGAGGCGGCAGTCGCCATCAAGAGCGGCAAGCCGCAGGCAGCAGTTGAGGCGCTGAAGGGGGCGCAACCCTTCCAGGCCGCCTATCCAAGGGTGCCGTTTTCTCGCGGGTTGGCTTACTTTTCGATGAAATCAGGCAAAGAGGCTGTTACCGAGTTCACGACCGTAAAGAACATGCATGCGGTATTTCCCACTCTCCAGGTTCACGCAATCAACCGGTTGTACCTGGCGCGCGCGCTGGCCATGGCTGGCGACACCGCTGCCGCCAAGCGCGAGTACCAGGACCTGGTGGCGTTCTGGAAAGACGCCGATCCCGACATGCCGCTGCTGGTCCAGGCCAAGGCTGAATACGCCAAATTGCAATAACCGCACAATCTCAGAATCTCGTCCCTTCGACATTCCGGTTCGTTCTGGAACTGAAGCGCCGCCCTTTTTATACCTGTTGTCTGCCATAGAGACGTGGATGAAACGGCCATTGACCGGCGTTGCCGACCGCCTATCATCGGACATCGGCCCCTTTCGTAATGATCGAAGCAACTGTGTCGCACTACCGCATCATCAGTAAGTGCCTGACTGCCATGCTGCTTGGCGATTAACGGGCGAACCGGACCCAAGAAGCGAAAATCCCAGCTTCCGAATTGCCGACGATTCGACCAGGAAGATCATTCCACTTTATCCACACGCACTCTGTTGTCGTGATAGACGGCGCCTCCTCCCATATCTGAGTCTCGATCGTCGACCGTTGCATTAACGCTTGCACCCTGCTTGGAATCGCACAGCCAGCGACCCTTCGAGCTGGCGACTACGCCGGGGCGAACACAATCGCTTACATCCGCGACAGCAAAGAAGGATCCTCGTGCATTGACGACACGCACTTCGTCTCCTCCGGCGATCTGTCTTGGTTCAGCGTCGTCGGGGTGAATCAGCAGAGTCGGTACGCCAGCCCGTCGTTGCTGCCGCGGAATATTGGCGAAGATCGAATTTAAAAAGTAGTGGTTGGCGGGCGTGATCAGGACAAGCGGGTATTCCCTGGCAAGGAACGTATCGCGCTGCGACATCTCATGCGTTGGCGTGTAACCGGCAACCGGATCCAATCCAGCCTGCGCCATTCGTTCCGAGACAAACTCTAATTTGCTTGAAGCGGTGGGGAAGAAACGTTCGAATGGAACGAACGGGCCAGGATAGTTGAGACGCATCCAACCGCGGATTTTCAGTTTCTCGAGTGTGATGCCCTCCAACGATGGATGCCAGCTGTCGAGCAGCTGAGTTGCCATCGTCTCGTCGCTGTCAGAGAGCGCCGGCTCGTCCAAACCCAGCTCTCGCCCAAGACGCCGAAAGATCTCAGTCGTCGGAAGACACTCGCCTAGAGGCGGCACAGCTGGTTCGTTCCAGGCGATGTAGAGGTGCCCGTAAGCGATCAGGAGATCGCGGTGCTCAATCTGCATCGTCGCAGGCAAGATGATGTCCGCATAGCGTGCAGTATCGGTGAGGAAATGTTCGATGACGACACTAAACAGATCCCTTCGCGCGAGACCACGGAGCACCTTCTTCTGATTGGGGACGCTAGCCGCAGGATTGCTGGCATATACGAACAAAGCGTTGACCCGCGGTGTGTTGGTCTGGAGCAATATTTTACCGAACCGCTTCATATCCAGTGCGCGTGTTTGTCGCGGTCTGAGATCATCTCGCCACAGCGCTTCCCAGTTCAGCCCAAAGAAGCCGCGCGTGTCGTAGAAAACTCCGCCGCCTGGGTAGCGCCAGTCGCCCGTCACTCCGGGGATGCAACTGATAGTACGCACGGCCATTCCGCCACCACCATGGCGTTGAAGACCGATGCCAATGCGGATACTTGTCGGGCGCGTTTCAGCGAGTCGCTTGCCCAGGTCGATTATGGCTTGAGTCGGGAGCCCGGTCATCGCCGCTGCCCGTGATGGTGGAAACTCGAGAATCCGCTGGCGAAACTTCTCCCAGCCCACGGTGTGCTCGTCGATAAACTGCTGATCTTCCTTGCCCTGAGTCAAGACATTCGCGCCTCAAGAATCGGACGCCACAGGTGGGGATGCGTCGACAGCACGTTCGCACCCCAAAGCACAATGAGCTTCGAGAAACGGAACGACTCTGGATCCATGCCGACCTAGTTGTCGCCAAGTGTGTAGCCGGTCCCGAACCCCCCAGCAATCGTGCAAAGGTTGTAGTCGTTGCGCGAAGTGCCGAGCACGTTCCACAGTCTCCGCCCGGCACCGTAGATGCCCTGGATCAGTCCCATACAGCCGCTGCCGGCAATGGGCCAGATAGCCTCAGCGCCGTCGCGCGCGATCACGTCGCGGAAACGCTCTGCGATCTCGTCGAGTGCCTCATCCCATGAAATCCGGGAAAACTCGCCACTCCCCTTCGGTCCGATGCGGCGCATTGGATACGGCAGTCGATCGCGCGAACGAGGGTATGTCAGATAGTCCACAACCTTGTTACATAGCGACCCGCGAGTGTAAGGATGGTCTGGTCTCCACGAAGCGCAACTGCTTCGCCCTGCTTAACGGTTACGATCCAACTGCATGTGTCCGGACAGTCCAAGGGGCACGCACAGCGGATGTAGCGAGTTTGGGAGTCGAGAGTCATGAATCTCGTGAGTGCCGGGTTCGCGCACGATTTCGCGCACGAAACAAATTGAAGTTGTCTGCCTAGCGCCCATGCTCTGGGGTGACGTTCACTAACATGTTCGGCCTCAGATTTAGTGTCTCAACGGTTATCTTCGAAATCAGGCCGCTGACCTGGTTAGGGAAGGCCTGATCGGCGCTCTCCTCTAGAATGGCAACCAGGCTTTCCCGTGGGCGGAGTCGCACGTAGCATGGCGCATTTCCGCCAACAATCAACCGGTACCACAGCGTCTCTCCTCGCAGTTTGGACTGCTCGGCGGCTAGCGCCGCCTCAAACGCCTTGCCCGCGCCGTAATTGAGTTCCACGGTTGTGTATTCGGCCCGAGGAGTTGGCGTCGGTACACCATTGCCGCGCGAGAGCGAAGGCAGGAACTCGTAGATAGCGTTCTCCGTGAATTGGACGTGTGGCAATATGTTGATCATCGAGTCGCGCTCGTCCTCGGCGGGGGACACCGGATCGCTCAGTTCGGCAGCGGTGTGGCCGAATGTCGCGTAAATAATCCACCTCTGCCTCTCAGTTGATGCCCAGACCGAGTAGCTGTACCAGGCGAACGGATCCTTGGCCTGTCGGTGCCACTCGAGGTGGCGAATGTACCCAGCTTCCAAGTCCACAGAATGACCCTCGTCCCGCGCCCGCATGATCGCGATGCGTGCGTAACGGCCTGGAGCCTGACCGTTTTGCGTCGTTTGAGAAACAAGGAGCGTCGGGAAAAGAGCCCAGACGAGAACTGCTGCACCGGTAATCCTAGTCCAATGATGTTTCAGGTGTTCCTCCCGCAGGCGCTAGCCTTCAGGCCCAGGCCTCCCAAGCGGCGAAGGAAATCATAGCGAAGCAACCCAGGCGATTTGCGACGGTGATCCGTCGAAATCCGCCATTCTGATCTTCAGGCTTGGAAAAATTTCGCCATTCGCGGCATAGTTAGCTAACTTATGGTTGTCACCAAAAGAAACGCTGTCGTGGCTCGCGATTCCTCTGGCCGCCGGATCATCGTCGTGGTCGTGCCTCCCGTGGATGAACTCGACTTAGTTGGGCCTCTCCAGGTGTTCAACTCCGTGAATCGCCTTGCGGGCAGAAGAATTTACCAGATCGAGGTCGTCACGAACACAGACAGCTTGTGGGTTGAGGGCGAGGGTGGGGTTTTGACGTTTGTCGCCAAGCACCACTTCAGCAAAGTGGAAGGCGCCTGCGACTCAGTACTTCTCGTGTGCGGGCAGAAGAGCCGATCGGTCCGCGACGCCGCACTCTCGACTTGGCTGAGAAATGTGGCGTCGCGAGTGCGCCGACTCGGTGCGGTGTGCGTTGGCGCTTTTCTGATCGCTGAGGCGGGGCTCCTGAATGGTCGCATAGCAACTACACATTGGAGATTCGGCCGGGAAATGGCAAGCCGATTTCCGCGGGTCCACGTCCAGCACGATCCGCTTTGGGTCAAAGACGGAAATATCTACACCTCGGCTGGCATTTCGGCAGGCATCGATCTGGCTTTGGCTTGGGTGGAGGAAGATTGCGGCGCTGGTCTGGCGCATGAGGCCGCACGCGAGTTGGTGTTGTTCTTGAGACGTCCGGGCGGACAGCCGCAATTGAGCGTTTCGCTGGCCTCGCAAGCATCGGAGATGATGTCAATTCGGGAGCTTCAGATCTGGATCGCCGAGCATCTTCAAGCGAAACTCTCGGTGGACGATCTGGCCGATCGCATGTCGATGAGCGTGCGCAACTTCGAGCGCGTTTTTACGCGAGAGGTGGGCACGACACCATCGCAATATGTACTTCAGATGCGAGTCGAGGCGGCACGCCGCGAGCTCGAACGCACGCAGAAAGGCCTTAAGCAGGTTGCCTCAGCCGCTGGGTTCGGGAACGTAGACGTAATGAGGCGGGCCTTCGTTCGGCTTCTGGGGCTCCCACCACGCCGTTATCGCGACGCGGCAGCAGCGCTCGAGTAGTCGGTGAGGGTGCGAACTACGGCTAACGTGGCACTTCAGGTCAACTCACTCAGCAGATCACTGGCAAACCGGAAGTCACCTGGCCTTCTTTTGAGTTAATAGACGTTATCTTGGTCGAAATTGTGAAGGTCGTAGCTGCCCGCCTCGATTTACAGATTCAAGCCAAGCGGTATTACACGCCGGAATATACAAGCGATGTGAAGAAGGCAGGTGTAATCAGAAACTGCCCGTACTTCGCGTCATAGACTGCCGATGGTTTTGCAGCCATCACCTCGGAGAGGGACTTCCCTTGTTTCTTGAGCGTAGCTACTTTGTTGCGGATTGTGACTAGCATATCGCGGTATTCCGTGAGGCCAGCTTTATTGCCTATAGGTCCATGTCCGGGGATGACAATCATCTTATCTGTAATTACCTTTAGATTCCGCTCAGTAGCACGGATCGTCCCATCGATGCTGCCGCCGGTCGAGTAATCGATGAATGGGTAGATACCATTCCACCATGTGTCGCCGACGTGCATGATATCGGCTTCCTCAAAGAGAACCGAAATATCGCTATCCGTGTGAGCGGGACCGTAATACTTTAGCGCGATATTGGTGTCATTGTGGTGCAGACGGTGCTCGTCATTGAATACAGTGACGGGAATAGCCCCTGCGGGAGCCGGAGGGAAGGTCCAGTTCCATCCTTCGACTCGAGTCGAGGTGGAAAGATGTTTCTTCGTATTTATGTGCGCCGTGATTTTAGCTCCGGCAGCGTGTACCCAAGCATTGCCGTCGGTGTGATCTGTGTGCCAGTGAGTATTGAGTAATTGCGTGATGGGGTCCGAACTAAGGCTGTTGAGAGCCTCCAAGATGCGTGGCTTCGACACGGTGAAACCTGAGTCAACAAGGAGCTTGCCATCTTTTCCTGTGAGAACCCCGATATTTCCACCAGAGCCTTCCAGGACACTAATGTTACGACGTAAAGAATATGTCTTGATTGTTGCCGTTGCTGCTTCATCTATCATGGTTGGAACGATCCCCTTGTTCTCGGCAAAGAGAACACGGGGAGCAAACGCAACCGCCGCCGCTGCGGAACCGACAATAGCGATGAAGTGGCGGCGAGAGGGATTTGAAAGATCGAAGTTATTCATACGCCCTCCTAAATGCCAGCGTGGTAAAAATGTGTTCCAACGGTGTCATCTCATCAGAAATGTTAGATCGTCACAATTGAACGATGGTATTGGCGATACCTTCGTATCGGTTGTTGATGTTCCGCGACCTCTGCCGATGCAGCATTGGCATTGACCCGATTTGCTAGTCGAGTTGACGCTGCGATCGTGACGGCGCGCCAATTTCGGAGCTCGGATCGGGGCGGACTATCCATAACTTCCGACTCGTCAAGCCAGTCTTGAGCCGAAATTCTCGCCTGCTCTGCACCGTACAACTCCTTCACCGCAGCAATGAAGGAAGAGAGCTCGCGCTCAGCCAGATGCGTCCGCTCTTCGTAAACCGAATCGGAAAAAGGATCAGGTGCGTTCATTGAATTCGCTGGACTAACCACCGACTGATTGTGCCCCGAAGGAGGTGGTCGAATCTACTGGACCAACGTATCGAGCGATACCAAAGTGTGAATTAGGTAGTCGTATCCCGACCGAAACGTTAAGATCGATGCCTCTAGGTTTACCGGATCGCGATGCACCG
>Ga0306926_10000050_pt1 | contig 91097 bp, 83 predicted proteins | sample flu12Cox44000178_FD_203759 | JGI IMG/M metagenome (GOLD analysis project Ga0306926, IMG submission 203759) | Lab enrichment of tropical soil microbial communities from Luquillo Experimental Forest, Puerto Rico - flux8day.12C.oxic.44.000.178 (v2)... | ecosystem: Environmental > Terrestrial >... | reverse complement strand
CTCGGGAATGGTGGCGCTCGTGGCTTCGGCAATCAACTTATCAAGATCCACGTACTGCCAGCCGATCTGGCGAGCCAGAAGCCGAGCAACAGTGGATTTGCCGCTGCCCATGAACCCTGTCAAACCTATGATACGGCGCGGACGAATGTCGTTCTTCATGAATGGGATATCGCTGCTGGATGCCGGTTTTGCAATCGCGAATCGGTTCGATCAATAGCCTTAAATCAACCTCACGAGCGCTACTCTCGCTTCAGGATGTTGATTGTACCATCGAACGAACTGAGTTCGACTTTCGCGTGCCCGGCATTGAACGTGCCCAGTATTGCATTCCCGAATTTCGAGACAGGATGCGCATGAGCGGGAGGAATTAGACTGGCCTGGCTGTTGACTTTGCCCTTGAGGGATGTAGCGCTCAGATCAAACGAATCGCCCGGAGAAAAGTGGACTTCGATCACGCCGCTGTAATTCTTGAGCCGGTAAATGCCATTGGGAAGAAATTCGCCGTCCAACAGAATGTTCCCTTTGGACGTTTGCGCGTGAACGTGATAGCTGCGCAGGCTGAGTAGTTTGAAGCTTCCACTGATCGACGAAACTTCCAGCCGCCCGGCGCAGCGTATGCACTGGAATGAACCACCTACGGTGCGCACCGTGAGATAGCCAGCGGCATCTTCCAGATCGACGCCCGCTCCAACCGTTTCCACGTTCATATCACCGAGGACATTCGCAACGGAAACTTCACCGGAGTCGTCGTGAATCTGTAGCTCCGCGTCTTCCGGGACATTAATTTGATAGTCAGCCCGCAAATCTTCGGGGGAAATCGAATTGGAGATCTGATGGGTCATCACGTCCACGCGATTGCCGGTCTGTTCAGCATCTACTTCCACCTTATCGCTGGTGTGCGTGGCAATTACCATCACTTCGGATTTCGTCCAGGCCTTCACAACTACTTTCCCGCTGGGATTGTGAATCGTCACGACACTGCGAGGCTCAACTTTGAAATGTTTTTCGATATTGTGAGCGAACACTGCGGTGGAAGCGACAAGCAGCAGGCCGGGGGCAAGAAGGCCCGTCTTCCAATTAAAACGAAGCGGTAGGAATTGAGCGGTACTCATTGGGCTGGCGCCTCCGGACTCGGTTGTGAATCGTTCCTCGCTCTCATCGATCATTCAACTGGGCGAGTAAATCGGCTTTCTGCTGATACGCTTCGTAGAGATACTCACGCGCGAGTTCGTTCTCGGGATCTTCGCGCACGCTGTTTTCACACAAAGAAATATAGTTGTCAACGATCTCAAGGTTCTGATGGAGGGAAGCAGTCACGGGTGTTTCAGATGCCGGCCAGGAAGAGAAAGAAGCCTTCTCCGCCGACATCAGCTGCGCGCTCAACGGCTCCGTCGACGACTGGGTTCCGTCCAGCCAGCGCTGCCGGTTAATCCGGGAGTTGATCGGGCCGCTAAGCCCGAAGGCAATAGCCAGGAGCGCAGCCAGGTATCCGCCAGCAAGAACTGGCCGAGGCAAGACGCTGAATTTCCCGCTGAAAAGCTCCGCCAGCCATGACTTCGAAGGAACCTCGGAAGGGGTGTCGCTGATAAGTCCTTCTTTTTCGAGTTCCGCTCGCAACGCAAACCAAATCCGGGCCGGCGGTTCCGGGTCCGAGGCGGCAAGCTGTGCCCCGGCTGCACGGATCTTCCCAAGGTCCTCGACGAAGCTTCGGCAGGAAGGACAATGGCGAAGATGCGCCTGCACGCTTAGATCGGCCGGGGAACCATTGCGCGGGGAATCGGACGAATCAAACCGATCCAGGAAATCCCTACAAGCTACTGTCGTCATTGCATTTAGTCCTCACCACCAGCATTGCCGGCGGCTTTCCGATCTTCGCGGGCCCTATCCCGCAAGGATTCGTGGAGCAATTCGCGCAGCCGCATCCGCGCTTTATGAAGCTGCGATTTCGAATTTCCGATTGAACAGTCCATGATCTCAGCAATCTCGTTGTGCTCGTAACCCTGCACATCGTGGAGCACGAAAACCGCCTTATAACCGGGCGGCAAATGATCCACGGCTCGCTGGAGGTTGACGCGATCTATCGAGCCGCTCAACCTCAGGTCCGCCATGCCGAAATCGCGCCGTGGCCCTCCGGATTCCTCATCCGGCTCCGTCATCTCGTCCAAGGAGGACTCGGTGGCCGATTTCTTTCTCAGGCGCATCAGCACCACATTTACCGCCAGCCGATGCAGCCAGGTCGAAAAAGCCGATTCACCGCGGAAGGTAGCAATCTTTCGGAAGAGCTGGAGGAAGGCTTCCTGAGTCAAATCCTCCGCTTCGGCCGTATTCCCAACCATCCGCAGACACAGCGAATACACGCGGCGGTTGTGTAACCGGTACAAGCGCTCGAAGGCCGCCGCATTTCCCGCCTGGGCCAACCGGATCGCCTCCGCTTCGGGCAACTCACCAGGCGTTTCGATTCGTCTCACGCGGGCCACGCTACCCGCTGGGACGCATCACCCATTGCGATGCGCCACCATGTCTGAAAGTTGTCTTAGTGGTTCTTTTCACGCAATTATCCAATTCGGCATTCCGAAATATAACCTTCAAAGAGTGCCCAAGTGCCTGTTCGATGCTGCTGTGAGGATAAAGGCATCGGTATTCTCGCTGCAACTGTGTTAGACGTCCAGTCAGGTTCCAAATCTAATTTTTTTCTTCCATTTATAGGAGCACATGACGCTTCCCACGAGCTCAACCGGTTAGGGAATGACCAACAATGACCAACTGTGTCCCAAATGGCTAGGCGGAACCGCGGGCAGCACGCGGCACTAGACGCAGCTTCGTGACTGTGCGGGGCCTGTTCAGCGCTGTATCGAATCCGGTCAGGCGCTCCGCAGGAAGTGCGTGAAGGAACGATTTGAGGATCACCTCCGACTCACGGAGGCAGGTATTGAGGTCGTAGTAAAGCGAATCGAACTGTTTCCAACTGGCGGCGGGAAGTGCAGCGCATTATAGCACGAGTTTCAAATGGAAGAGGTTTTTCGACCAGGAAGCCGTGCCAAGCCCGCGTTGTCTGACCCATTGTCTGACTTGTCTGAAAAAGAGCGGCGTTCGTTCTGGACCTAGCGCGGGCGGCGAACGAAGAACGCACCGGAATGCATACTGAGGGTGGTTCCCGCGTACTGAGGCGTTTTCTTGACGCTTCTCGAAGCCGACCGCTATACTGCCGGACGACTCCCGAAAGGACTCTTCGTTGGAATTTGAGCCGCTCGACCAGTTTCAACAACGCCGCAAAAAACTGACCGAAATTGAGGCGCTGGGACACGCTTCTTACCCGCACAAGTTCGAATGGACACACACGGCCAGGGAAGTAGGCGAGAAATTCCGCGAGCGAACTGGCGAACAATTAGCCGCGGTGCACGTGGACGTGCGAGTGGCGGGTCGCATCGTCGCGCTTCGGCCGCACGGAAAGGCCGCTTTCGGGCACATCTTGGGTGACGGCGCGCGGCTGCAGTTCTACGTCAAGCTCGACGTGGTTGGCGCGGAGCAGTTCAAGCTGTTTCAGCTGCTTGATTTAGGCGACATCATCGGCGTGAGCGGACATCTATTCCGCACGAAAACGAATGAGCTGACCGTGTGGGTGACGAAGCTTGAACTTCTCAGCAAGGCATTGCTGCCGCTGCCGGAAAAATGGCACGGGCTTGCGGACATCGAGCAGCGTTACCGGCGGCGTTATCTCGATCTGATCGTGAACGACCGGCCGCGGGAAATTTTTATTGCGCGCGCGAAAATCATCCGGGAAATTCGCAACTTCTTCAACGAACGCGGCTACGTGGAAGTGGAAACGCCGATGATGCATCCGATTTTGGGCGGGGCTACGGCGCGCCCTTTCATCACCCATCACAATACTTTCGACATGGATTTGTACCTGCGTATCGCACCGGAGCTTTATTTGAAGCGGCTCGTTGTGGGCGGGCTCGATCGCGTTTACGAGATCAATCGCAATTTTCGCAATGAGGGCATTGACGCGATCCACATGCCTGAATTCACGATGCTCGAGTTTTATCAGGCATACAGCGATTTTTCCGAGCTGATGAATCTTACCGAGGAACTATTTCGCGGAATCGCGGAGGAGATTGCAGGGGCGACGAAGTTTCCTTTCGGCGATATCGAAATTGATTTCGGCAAATTTCAGCGGCTCACGATGCGCGAGGCGATCGCGAAATACTGGATCGCTCCGGCGGAGGCGGGCAGCCTCGTCGCCGAGTTGGGCGCCGAACAAGGACCAAAGGCCGTAGCAGCGCGATACAACGCATACGCGCGAACGCACAGTGCGGATATGATCGCAAATATCGAGAAGCTGTCACCCGGCGAGTTGATTGGCGAGATCTTTGAAGCAGTGGCTGAAGCCCATTTAGTCCAACCGACCTTCATATACGATTTCCCAACGGCCGTTTCACCGCTCTCGAAGTCGCGCGCGGATAATCCGGAGATCGCAGAACGGTTCGAACTCTTCATTGCCGGAATGGAACTGGCCAATGGATTCTCTGAGCTAAATGACCCGTTCGATCAAGAGAGCCGCTTCGCCGCACAAGCGGCGAAGGGCGGACAAGAAGTTCCGAAGGAAGTGGACACCGATTATATTCGCGCGCTCAGCCATGGCCTGCCCCCCACGGCCGGCGAAGGCGTTGGAATCGATCGTCTGGTGATGCTGCTCACGAACTCGCGAACGATCCGCGAGGTGGTACTGTTCCCGCTTCTGCGTACTGAATCGGCGGAGCCCGACGCGGGACCGGAATCTCAATCCGCTTCGGGCGGGCAGTCCTGATATGGCTGAAAGCGCGCTTCGACACACCGCAAAATGAAGTTTGAATCGTTTGTTGCGCTGCGGTACCTGCGGTCGCCAAACCGTCCCGCGGTGCTGCGGCTCGTCACGCTGCTGGCCGTGATCGGCGTGGCGGCCGGCGTCACGACGCTCGTAATTGCCCTGGCCATGAACACAGGGTTTCGCCAGGCGATTCGCGACCGCCTTCTCACCGTCACCGCGCATGTAAACCTCAAGCCGGTTGGCTCCGAAGGCATTCGAAATTATCGTGAATTGATGGCGCGGCTCGCGGATAGTCCCGGCGTTCGCTCCATCGAGCCGGCCATTTACGACACCGTGCTGCTGTCTGCAGGCAACCACGCGCGCGGAGTCGTGCTGAAGGGTGTGGACCCTGAACTCGAGCGCAATGCAAGCGAAGCGTTGCGCCGCATCGTGGCAGGCTCAGCCGATTTTCATTCGGATGCAGACGGGATTCCAGCGATCCTGGTTGGGCGGCTTCTCGCCGACGACCTGAAAATATCCGCGGGTGATTACCTTACCCTCACCAGTCCGCAAGGAAGCCTCACTCCCTTCGGAATGCTGCCTCGATCGCGGCGTTTCCACGTAACCGGAATCTTCGATTCGGGCTTCTACGACTACGACGCGAATTGGACTTTCGTAACGCTGGGATCCGGACAGGCGATGGCGGGCATTGGCGATGTGGTGAGTTTGCTCGAAGTGCGCGTCAGCAACCTCGACGATGCCGGCCGAGTCGCGGCGGAAATTTCAAAGCGCGCCGGCAACGGATTTACCGTAAGTACCTGGATGGACGAGAACCGCGCCTTGTTCCGCGCTCTCAGCCTTGAAAAGCTCGTTACTGCATTGTTTATCGGATTGATCACTTTCGTGGCCGGATTAAACATTCTGGTGATGCTTACAATGACGGTAACCGATCGCTCGAAAGACATCGCCGTACTCATGGCCATGGGCGCCCGCCGCCAGCAGGTGCGGAAGGTATTCGTTTTGCAGGGCTTAGTCGTCAGCATGGTCGGCACGTTTGCAGGTCTTGTTCTCGGATACCTACTGGCGTGGGGGGCGGACCGCTGGGAGTTGATTCCTCTGAATCCGGAAATTTATGCAATCCCTTATGTCCCTTTTCATGCCAACGGATTTGACGCCTTGTGGATCGCCGCTGCCGCGCTGGCGATCAGCGTTGCTGCGACCACGTTACCGGCGCGCTCGGCATCAAAGATTTTGCCTGTCGAGATTTTGCGATTCGAGTAAAAGGGCCGATGTTCTTCTCATTCTCGAAAAGAGTTGACGAACCTGTGGGAGTTGACGCCGGAACGGCATGAATCTGCAACGCTAACGTGTTAGAATGACTCGGAGGGCGAAGATTTAGCGTAGAAAGTTGAGCGGAAGTTACAGTGCTCGGGGGCGCATAGGGGTAACAGTACGGCGCAAATGTGAAAGTCTTTAGAATCAGTTCCGCTTCGGGAAAGAGTACTTGCCACGAAATGAAGGACATACGGTTGGTGAAGTTCGGCATCTAACGTGAAATAGACGATGCGATGAGTGAGCAAGCCACCTTGGGCGTCGCGGTTATTGACGAGACTCATCTTCAAGCCTTCACAGGCTCGCAAGAGCTTGTGCGGGTTGAAGGCTTGCGAAAAACCTTCCGGTCCGGCGCGCACGAAATCACCCCCCTTGATGGAATCAGCTTCTCGATGGAACGCGGCGACATGATTGCCATTATTGGACCTTCTGGCGCCGGTAAAAGCACGTTGTTACACATCTTGGCTGCGCTGGACACTCCAACAAACGGTGCAGTATACTTCGGCGCGAAATCATTAAAATCTTTGAATGAACTCGAACTCGCCGAGTATCGAAACAGCGCAGTGGGTTTTATATGGCAGCGGCACCATCTCATGCCGGACTTCACTGCCGCTGAAAACGTGGCGACGCCGATGCTGGTTCGGGGCCAGCCGATGAGTCAGGCGCTCCGGGCGGCGCAAGAGTGGCTGGGTGAAGTTGGGTTGGCCGATCGAGCCGGACAGAGCGCGGGTGAATTATCGGGCGGGGAGCAGCAGCGAGTTGCGATTGCCCGAGCGCTGGCTAACCGGCCGGCGCTATTACTGGCCGATGAACCTACAGGCGATCTGGATGAGCGCAACGCAGAGAGTGTTTTTGATCTTCTGATGCGGCTTCATGGCTCTCACCATTTGACTTCCATTCTCGCAACGCACAATCTATCGTTAGCGCGTCGCACAGAGCGCATTTTGGTTCTGGATCATGGCAAGCTGGTGCCGGCCGCGAACGTTCCTGCTGGGATAGCGAGTGCATCGACGGCTCATTCAACAACCGTTGAAGCGCAGATTTCAGGAGACCTTGGGTGAACCGTGTTTGAACGTTATACAGAGAAGGCTCGACGCGTAATATTTTTCGCTCGCTACGAGGCGAGCCAGTACGGCAGTCCGTTCATCGAGACGGAGCACCTGTTGCTCGGCCTGTTGCGCGAGGATAAGGCGCTGGCGAACCGGTTCCTGCGCACCCACGGCTCGATCGAATCGATTCGCAAGGAAATCGAGTCGCGAATCACCGTCCGCGAGCGTATTTCCACCTCCGTGGAAGTGCCTCTCAGCCAGGAGTGCAAGCGCATCCTGACCTTCGCCGCGGAAGAGGCCGAGCGTCTCGGCCACAAGCATGTCGGCACCGAGCATCTGCTCCTCGGCGTTCTGCGGGAGGAAAAATCCTTCGGAGCGGAAATCCTGCTGGAGCGTGGACTAAGGCTTTCAACCGTGCGCGAGGAGTTGGCGCGCAGCACGGGAGAGAAGGTGCCAGTGAGCCGGCCAAAAGAAGCATCCTTGTTAGCGGAATTTAGCCGCGATCTCACGCAAGCGGCGATGGAAGGGCAGCTCGATCCTCTCGTGGGGCGAGATCGCGAACTTGAACGCGCGATTCAGATCCTATGCCGCCGCACGAAGAACAATCCTGTTCTAATCGGCGAGCCGGGCGTTGGGAAAACAGCGATCGTCGAAGGCCTGGCGCAGCGGATTGCCGATGGCGATGTGCCGCCGTTTCTCGCGGACAAGAGAATTCTTTCGCTCGATCTTTCTCTGATCGTCGCGGGCACGAAATATCGCGGGCAGTTCGAAGAGCGGCTGAAGACCATCATGAAGGAATTGATGGAGAGCCAGAACGCGATCGTATTCATCGACGAATTACACACCCTCGTCGGCGCGGGTTCGGCGGAAGGTTCCCTCGATGCCGCGAATATTTTGAAACCAGCGCTGAGCCGCGGCGAAATTCAATGCATTGGCGCGACGACTCCTGCGGAGTATCGCAAGTCCGTTGAAAAAGATCGCTCGCTCGAGCGTCGCTTCCAGGCTGTGAAAGTCCCGGCCCCGGCGGAAGACGAAGCCATTCGCGTGCTGCAAGGCGTGCGAGATCGTTACGAGAAATTCCACGCCGTCAGCTACACCGATGACGCGATTCGCTACGCCGTCTATCTTTCGAATCGGTATATCCCGGATCGTTTCCTTCCGGATAAGGCCATTGACCTTCTCGACGAAGCGGGCTCGCGTGTGAAATTGCGTCAGGCGATGCTTCCCGACGAAGTTTCCGAAGTGCAAAAGCGCGTGAAGTTCATCACCCACCGGATGGAAACCGCGATCGCGAATCACGAATTTGAGAAAGCGCGTTTCTACTCGGAAGAAGAACGCAAAGAAAAAGAGCATCTGCGCATGTTGCGCGAGAAGCTGAAAATCGATGACTCCTCGACGGGCATCGTTACCCGCGAAGATATCGAAGACGTAGTCGCGCGCTGGACCGGCATCCAGGTCTCCGCCATCAAAGAAGACGAGCAACAGAAGCTGCTGCGCATTGAAGAAGAGCTGCACCGCCGGATTATCAGCCAGGATAAATCCATCACGGCCTTGGCACGCGCGATTCGCCGCAGCCGCGCTGGTTTGAAGGCACCCGGCCGGCCGGTGGGCTGCTTCTTGTTCCTGGGCCCCACGGGCGTCGGCAAGACGGAAGTGGCGCGCAGGCTCGCTGAATTTCTGTTCGGCAGCGAAAAATCTCTTATCCGCTTCGACATGTCTGAATACATGGAGAAGCACTCCGTGTCGAAGTTGATCGGCGCGCCCCCGGGATACGTGGGATACGAAGAAGGCGGCCAGTTGACCGAACGCGTGCGCCGCACGCCGTACTCGGTTATGCTTCTCGACGAAATTGAAAAGGCGCACCCGGACGTTTACAACATTTTGCTGCAGGTATTCGAAGACGGGCAATTAACCGACGGGCTCGGAAATACAGTGGACTTCCGCAACACAATCATTATCATGACCTCGAACATCGGAGCGCGGCAGCTGCAAAAACAAGCGGGCTTGGGGTTCCAGTCCGCCGACGATTTAGCCGCAGCGAAAAACCAGGACGACATGGTGATGGGCGAGGTGAAGCGGGTCTTCAACCCTGAGTTCTTGAACCGGTTGGACGAAGTGATTTTGTTCAATTCGCTCACGGATGACGACCTGCTGCGGATTATCGATTTGCTCGTCGGCCAGATCAACGAGACGCTGGTGCATCGCCAGGTGCAGATCGCTCTGACACCGGAAGCGCGTCAGTGGATTCTCGAGAAAACTTGCGGCGATCGAAATTATGGCGCGCGGCCGCTCCGGCGCGCGTTGCAGAAATACGTCGAAGACCCACTGTCGGAAGCTCTCATTCAGGGCGGACTACAGCGGCCGGCCACGCTGGAAATTTATCTCTCAGCGGACGGTCTCTTGTTCCGGCCTGTCGTAGAAGCAACCCCGGTGGCCCACTAGGAATCCTACACGCGCAAGCCGGACGGAGCGGTCCGGCGGGGGAGCCAAATATCTTGGGCGGGGAAGTGCGGCCTTGACCAGAACCATGGCCGCAGGCAGGAAAATTTTTCTGCGCCGATTCCAATTTCTCGTCGTTGTGTATCTCCTCTGGCTTTCGATCGTACATCCCGTTTGGGCTCAGCGCTTGCAGTCGCCGGCCGGTCCGCAATACACGATTGAACGGATTGAATTCCAAGGGAATCGCCGCATTCAACGCGATACTCTTCTAGCTCGCATTTTTTCCCGTCCGGGCGACCCGCTTAGCGAGGAAGCTATCAAGCGTGACTTCCAGGCGCTTTGGAATACTCAATTCTTCGAAGATATTCGCCTCGAAGTCGAAGACAGCCCCACCAACCCGAGCGCGAAAATCCTCGTCTACTACGTCACAGAACGTCCGATTATCCGTCGCATCGAATACAAAGGAAACAAATCCGTCACTGAATCCGATATCCTCGACCGCTTCAAAGAACGCAAAGTCGGCCTCTCCGTGGAAAGTCAATTCGATCCTACAAAAATCAAGCGCGCCGAGGTCGTCCTGAAGGAGCTGCTTGCCGAACACGGGCGCCAGTTTGCGACAGTGAAACCGACCTACGAGAGAATCGCGGCGACGAACGCTGTAAAACTTGTATTCAACATCGATGAAGGCCCGAAAGTAAAAGTCGGCGAAATTAAGTTCACAGGCAACAAAGCCTTCTCAGACCGCAAACTCGTTCGAGCAATGAGGCACGATCGCCCCTACGCGATTCCCTTGGGTTTCACCGAAATTCCAGTGCTCAGCAAAACCTACGACCGGCAGAAGCTGGACGAGGATCTCGAAATCGGCGTACGCGGGCTTTACCAAAACAACGGTTACTTCAAAGTGCTGGTCAAGGATCCAATTCTGAAAATCGTGGACGAAGATCGCAACGGAATACCTGGACCGTGGCCTCTGGTCGGCTCGAAGCACGGAAAATCAACGAACATCACGATCCCCATCGAAGAAGGCGAGCAGTATCGGATGGGAGTAATTAAGTTCAGGAGCAGTGACCCCGAACAGGGCCTCGTGTTTAAGCCAGAGGCTCTCGTGAAAGTCTTCCCGCTCAAGGAAGGCGATATTTTTGGGACTGACAAAGTTCGCAAGGCCCTCGATGACTATAAGAAGCTATACGGAGGATATGGCTACATCAACTTCGTTGCCACGCCCGTTACCGAAGTAAATGACGCGAAAAAGTTGGTCAATATCACTATGGAATTCGATCAAGGCAAGCCATTTTATGTCCGCCGAATCGAATTCTCGGGAAACACAACCACGCGCGACAAAGTGATTCGCCGGCAGCTCCTGATCGACGAGGGCCAGGTCTTTAACAATCGCTACTGGGAATTGAGCCTCTTGCGCTTGAATCAGCTGAATTACTTCGACCCCATCAAGCCGGAAAACGCGGAATTGAAGAAAAATGAAAAGGCCGGCACGGTAGACATCAAGCTGAAAGTAAAAGAAAAGGGAAAGCAGTCAATCAGCTTTTCCGGCGGCGTCAGCGGAATTGCCGGTACGTTCGTCAGCCTGTCTTATCAGACGAACAATTTTCTCGGTCTCGGCGAGACGCTTACGATTTCAGGACAACTCGGCAATCTGCAGCAAGGCGCCACCTTCGGCTTCACGGAGCCTTACTTGTTTGACCGGCCGATCTCCACCGGCTTCACTGTCTTCTATAGCAAGTTCAACTACAACCAGGCGAAGCAAGAAGGTTTGCTGCTCGGGCAGCAAGTTGCCATTGATCCTGCGCTTCAGCAGAACTACACAACCGACTCGCACGGCTTCACGATTTTCGCCAGCTACCCTTTGCGAAAATATCAGTTCACCCGAATCGGAGTCACCTATGGTTTTTCCACCACGAACATCACCGCCTTCAGCCAATCCGCGCAACTGCTGTTCGAGTTCACTCAGTTCCGCAGCCTCGCGGGGCCTTCCGCTCTGAACGGGATTCAGTCGAGCAAAATCACGCCCACTATTTCCTATAACACGGTTGATAATCCGCAAAACCCCACGCACGGGAAGAGCTTTTATTACGGGCTTGGCTGGGAGGGCGGACCACTCGGCGGCAATACCAACACTTTTACAAATACTTTCACCATGACGTATTTTCGTCCTCATCACCATAAGCGTAACGTAATCGGAGTTCGCGTTTTGACCAGCATGATCACGGGGTACAACGGAACCGACGTCCCGCCCTACAGCCGCTTTTACCTGGGCGGAGAAAACGACGTTCGCGGATTCGATTTCTATACGATTTCTCCTTTTGTAGCGATTCCCAGCTCATCGAACACAACAGTCACCTATTTCGATCCCACACGGCTTGGTCCCAGCGGCAACCCCACCCAGGTGGCCCTCAACGTTCCTATTGTCACTTTTCTCCCCACGCGGCCCGGTGGCGACTTCCAAGGCGTGGGAAATTTCGAGTACCGGATTCCAATCGCCGGCCCCGTGAGTATGAGCCTGTTCAACGACATCGGTTTCGACGGGATCATTCGCAAATCGCAGTTGGCTTTGAATCCTGGAGCGCTCAGTACTCTCCAGGAACAATATCCAAATCCCGATTTTCCGAATCTGACGATTCCTAAGAGTCTCGAGATCCTTCCCGGCACGAACTTCAAGCCCCACACTTCGGCCGGAGTCGAATTTGTCGTCCAGTTGCCGATTGTCAATGCGCCTTTCCGTTTCTATTACGCGTATAACTATCTGCGTTTGAATCAAACACTTTCCGGACCGCGAGGAGGATTTTTCCTGTCGGATGCCCAGAAATCCGCGCTGCCTCCCGGAGTATTTGAGACTCAAATCGCCCCGCAGTTGGACACGATTCTGGATAGTCAGGTGCAGCGAATCCCCGCCGGCTTGATCGAACCAAAGCAGACGTTCCGCTTCACGATCAGCCGGACATTCTAAATTGACGCCAATCGAGGAAAGCTTGTGATGCGAATGATTCTGGAAATCGAAATTTCAATCGGCGGCAGACGCTCGGAGGAAGGGCGATGAGATTGGGAAGACTAAGCGTCGCGGTATTAATCGCCGCCTGCGTGGCGGGGTGCGGGAGCAACGCCGCCAAGGTCGGTGTCACAATATCGCCCACGACCGCAACAGTAGTCGAGCGGGGAACGCAGCAATTCAGTGCGGTTGGATCTGGCTCGACCACCACCACCGTGAACTGGCAGATTTGCCTTCCTCCGGCAACCGCCGGAAACCAGCCTACTAACTGCACTCCTTTGCCTGGCCAATCAGGAACCGGCCCCACCGGCGTCGGAACGATCACGCAGGCGACGGCCACTCAAGCCGGAGGGCTTTACACGGCGCCTTCGGCTGTGCCGTCTACGAATCCAATCCTTGTTGTAGCCACCAGCACGGTGGATACCAAGGCCTTCGCAGCAGCCATGGTCACAATCACGTCAGGGATCACCGTGCAGATAACACCCACTGCGGCGACAATCGCGCCACAGGATAGATTCACGTTCACCGCCACCGTCAGTGGTCCTACCAACGATCATGGCGTTACCTGGTCGGTGAACGGCGTTGCTGGCGGCGATGCACTCCACGGATTTATCTGTCCGATTGCTGCCCTACCCGCATGTCCTGCGGGAACGTATATCGCGCCCGCAACATCTCCAGGAGCGATCACGGTCACCGCCACTTCCTCGGCCGATCCAACCCGATCAGCTTCCGCTAGCGTCAACGTTATCGGAGCCTCCCCAAGCCCAGTCATCTCCAGCATCGCTCCCACTACCGCGGTCCAGGGCTCCGTTCAACAGGACGTCTACATAATTGGCAGCGTCGTGAACGGCGCTGATTTTTTTTCCACTTCCGTGGTGCTAGTTGACGGGGTTCCGATTGTTCCGACATTTATTGATTCCAATCTGCTGCGTGTGACGATTCCGTCGGTGCTGCTTCAACAGGCGAAGACGGTAAACATTCAGGTCCGCAGAACAGATGGGGATACCTCGCCGCCCGCGAGCTTGACAGTCGCTCCAGCGCGCCCAGCCGTCATCTCTTCCACTCCTGCGAGCGTGTCGTCGATGGCTTCAAGCGCCAACGTAACTCTCTCAGGTGGTTTCTTCATCCCGCCCCAAACCTCTTCCGGGGGCACGACGGCCACATTCAACGGTGTAAGCGTGACGCCGACTGTCATCAACAGCCGCCAGCTCACGGTTCCCACCCCGGCGAATGGTGCGACAACACCGGGCCTCTACCCCATCGTGGTTCAAAATCCGGGTATCACTGCCAACCTGCCATCCACCTCCGCCGTGAATTTGGCAGTGACTCCGAATCCCTCCTCGATTCCTATTGCTCCCAACGCCAACATCACCGTAGGCGCGAGTCCAGCCGCAATTGCCATTGACCCAGTATTGAATCTTGCGGCGGTTGCGAACTCGGGAGACGGAAGCGTTTCCTTGATCAATCTAGCGACGAACTCCGTCGTCAAGACGATTCCAAACGTCGGCAATGCGCCTACCGGGATCGCCATCGACGATCAATTGCCCGATCACATCGCACTCGTCGTCAACAGCGGCGACAACACCGTTTCCACCTTGGATCTGACGACTCAAGCTGTTGTCGGAACGCCCCTTTCGGTACAGATAGGTGCGCCTCCGCCACCCGTAGCAGGGCCTGTTTCGATAGCAATCGGTATCAACCCTCTCTCGCATCGTGCGGTTGTCGCCTACCAATCAACGAATCTGGCCACGGTCTTGGACACTTCCAGTGGAGTTCCTGTTTTCTCCGCGCAAATTGGCGGCACTCTCACCCCCTTCAGCACCGGGGTCAGCCCGGAAATAGCAATCGACCCGCTGTTGAACTGGGCGGTTATCACTCCCGGTGGTGCAGGCACCATCAACATCGTAGATCTCGGTCGGTTGCCCATTGCGGGTGACGGCGGGCGGCCTCCGCACGTTATCGGAAGCCTATCCCTCTCCACGAGCGTTCAGGGTGTTGGCATCAATACGGAAACCCATCAGGTGCTTTTGACAAATCCAAACGCTGGGATGCTTCAGACGTTCAGCCTTCTGGATAATTCCGTCAACTCGATTTCCTTTACCGTTAGCCAATTGGGTTATTCCGCAGCCGCGGTAAATTCGCTGACGAATGTGGGAATAGCTGTGAACTCGCAGACCTCCACCGCGGCTGTGGTCGACCTTGGAACCGGCGTAGTATTGCAGCCCACGGTTTCTGGACTCGGAACTCTGCCGCAGGCTGTTACCGTGGATCCTGCCCTCGACGAAGCGCTGGTGGTGAATCAAGCGAGCGGCACTGTTTCGGTCGTCTCGCTCGGCAGTTCCTTCAGGAATTTGCAAATCACCGCGCTGAATCCCGCCGTTGCGTTCGCTCCCGCTGCGGCGAATCTCTCTCTCACGATCAACGGTTTCGGTTTCGTTCAGGGAACTTCGCAGGTGTTTCTCGACACTACCGCGCTGCCGCCTGGAAACGTCACGGTATCGAATGGCGGCAGGCAAATAATTGCGACCGTTCCAGCAAGCATGCTGCAATCGGCTCGGCGCTATGGCGTGACGGTTCAAGACCCAGGGCCGAATGTTTCCAACACAACGGAACTGGCGGTTGTGCAACCTGTCGTAGTCGGGAACCAGCCCTCGAGCGTTGCAGTTGACCCGGATCGCGATATCGCCGTTGTGACGAATAATGGTGACGGGACAGTTTCGCTCGTCGATCTGGCCGCTGGAACTACGCTTCCACAGAGTCCCTTGTCGGTTGGGCAAGGTCCGATCGGTGTAGCCGTTTTACCGCGGCTCGGCCTCGCTGTGGTCGCGAATAACGTTAGCAGTAATGCGACGGTGGTGGATGAGAATGGAGTCAATCCTCCGCAGACGGTGGCTCTTTGCTCCGGTTGCACCGGCCCTACTGGAGTTGGGATCGTACAAGACACAGCCAGCGCAATCGTCGCTGCGTCGGGCCCGGATGCGGGGTGTTCGACGGTCACCAGCGGGTGCGAGGTCAGCTTCGTTCAGGTGGCGCCCACGGGCTCGGCTCCGGGAGCAAGCATCGGAGTAAATCAAAGTCCGGTGTCAGTCGCCACAGATTCGAATGGTGATCGCTTCGCTGCTGTTGGCGCTGCCTCGCAGGCGGGTAGTATCGACATCATTGATCTCTTGACCAGCACCGTCACTTGCCGTGTAAGTGGAGTTCAGTTGCCAAGTGGCGTTGTCTTCGATCCCGTCAACCAGGTTTTCGTAGCCGCCAACAGCCTGCAAAATAATATTGTCATCGTGGATCCGCTTACTTGCATACCCACCACGGTACGGGTAGGCATCAATCCAACCTCGCTCGACTACAACTTTCAGACCAGCACACTGGTTACGGTAAATTCGGCAAGCAACACCATGTCGTTCCTGGACTACATGTGCCCGCCGGCGGTGGGCGTACCGGTAACCTGCTCATCTCCACAGACGCGCGAAATCTTTGGCCTTCCCAGCTCGGCAAAGTTTTCAGAGAACCAGCAGTTTTCTGTGGCGATCGATGCGAAGCTGAATCTTGCAGTGGTGGTAGATACGAACAACAGCCGCGTTTTGCTGATACCGCTGCCTCATTGAGGATTCATGTCGGGATTCGCGCGGGCCAACCCGCCAGTCTCGCCCCGCATCCGAAAAGGCCGGGGTGAGCTTGAATCCGATTGACCGCTTTCTCGCAGCGCGGCTATAATCGCGAGTTTGCGTTTCGTGGAATTTACGAATAAGGAGTGAGAATGAGCATTCGATTGGCAGTTCTGGCCTTGGCGGGTTCATTAGCGGGACCCGCAGTATGGGCTCAGTCCGGTGGCGCAGCGGCGTCGGCGGCTGGAATGAAAGTGGGTGTGATCAACGTGCAGGTAGCTATCACCAGCACGGGAGAAGGCAAGCAGGCGGCGGGTGAGTTGCAATCGCAGTTCGCTCCCAGGCAATCGGAACTCGATGGCCTCCGTAGGCAGGTGGAAGATATTCAGACGCGGCTGCGCACGGGCGCCAGCACGCTGAGCGACGATGAGAAGGCCCGCCTTTCGCGCGAGGGCGACCAGCTGAGCCGCCAGTTCCAGCGCAAACAGCAGGATTCCCAGGACGACTTCAACGAAGCGCAGCGCGAAATCGTCGATCGGATTGGCCGCAAAATGATCGACGTTCTCGATAAATATTCGAAAGACAACGGATACGGCGTGATTTTCGATACATCGGCCCAGAACACGCCCGTGGTTTACGCTGCGAATCAGATCGACGTGACGCAGGAAATCATCCGCCTCTACGACCAGAATTATCCCGTGAAGGCGGGCGCGGCGAAGTCCTCAGCGCCTCCGCGATCAGCTGCTCCGAAGCCGGCACCGGCAACGCCGGCACAACCCAAGCAGTAGTTCCTACCGTCTCGGAGATTTTCCCAAGGCCTCCCGATCCGGGAGGCCTTTTTGTTTGCAGCGATTTTTTGGAGTGCGGCGGCTCGCCGCCGCTTTCGTAGCTACATCGCGATTAGAAAACACAATAAGCCTCATCAATCCAATCACTTCCAATTTTCTAAACGAAGACAAAGGCAGGGTTTTCTCGAAGTGATCCCAGGCGCGGTTTCGACCCACTCCCCAAGCCCTCAGGGCTTGGCAACGTACATGTTGGGAAACTGCTCCCGCAGATTATTCATCTTCGGAATATCGCAGATCTGAATGTAGGGATTCTCGGGATGATGCTCAGCGTAGTCCTGATGGTAGCTCTCCGCCGGATAAAATTTGTCGAGCGCAACGATTTGCGTCACGATCGGACTCGAGTAGATCTTCGCTTGCGTCAGTTGTCCGATATAGGCTTTCACGATCCGCTCCTGCTCTGGGCTGCTGAAGAAAATTGCAGAGCGGTACTGAGTGCCGGTGTCCGGCCCCTGCCGATTCAGTTGCGTCGGGTCATGCACTACCGAGAAAAAGATTTTCAGCAGTTGTCCCAGCGTGATCACCGAGGGGTCGTAAACGATTTCCACCGACTCGGCGTGTCCCGTCGAGCCGCTGCTCACCGTTTCATAATCGGGATTTTTCAGTGTGCCTCCCGAATAACCTGCCGTGGAGCGAATCACTCCCTTCACGTGTTTGAACACCGTCTGCACGCCCCAGAAGCAGCCTCCCGCGACGACCAGCGTTTCTTGTCCCGGTTTCGCGGCCAACTTCTCATCAACGGCGGGGTCGGGAATCGCCACAGCTGTCGCGGCAGCGGCGGCCACCGCGCTGGCCGCCTGACGGCGCGACGTCATGAACAGCAACAGCGCAGCCCCGCAGAGAACCAGAAAAATCACCACAGATCGATTCATATTTCCTGCTCCTTCTCGAATCTCAACCGTAGTACGCAAGAACCGGCATGCATGGATTTTGCCGGCTTGGTTCAGCCAAGACCTGCGCTGCTTTGCGCCGCTTATTTCAGCGAGGCCATATCGATCACGAACCTGTATTTCACGTCATTCTTCATTAGCCGCTCGTACGCTTCATTGATCTGTTGAATCTTGATCATCTCGATGTCCGCCGTGATTCCCTTGTCCGCGCAAAAATCCAGCATCTCCTGGGTCTCACGGATCCCGCCGATTCCCGAACCAGCCAGGCTGTGGCGCCCGGGGATCAATTGAAACGCCGCAATCGGGAAAGGCTTCGGCGGAGCGCCGACCAGCGTGAACGTTCCATCCATTTTGAGCAGTGACAGATAACTGCCGATATCGTGCTCGGCCGAGGCCGTATCCAGGATGAAGTTGAAACTCTTGGCTTGCTTCTCGATTTCGCCGGGATTTGTTGTGAGCACCACTTCGTCCGCGCCCAATCGTTTGCCGTCCGCCACTTTGTTTGCCGACGCGGTGAAAAGCACGGTATGCGCCCCGAAGGCCCTCGCGAACTTGATGCCCATGTGTCCGAGTCCGCCGAGCCCGACCACTCCCACTTTTTGCCCTTTGCTCACTTTCCAGTGCCGCATCGGCGAGTAGGTGGTGATGCCCGCGCAAAGCAGCGGCGCCGTGCCAGCAAGATTCGCGGAGCTCGCGACGCGCAGCACAAACGCTTCATCCACGACGATGCTCTGCGAATATCCGCCGTAGGTGACGCCGCACAGAACCGGCTCCGGCGAGTTGTAGGTAAACGTGCAACCACTGACGCAGTATTGTTCTTCTCCCGCGCGGCAGTTTTCACACACGCGATCGGAATCCACCATGCAGCCTACCGCGGCGATGTCGCCTTCCTTGAATTTCTTCACCGCGCTTCCCACCTTGACCACGCGGCCGACTATTTCGTGTCCGGGCACACACGGATAGACAGTCGGCATGAATTCGACCCACTCATTCCGCACCGTGTGCAGATCCGAATGGCACACGCCGCAATAGAGAATTTCAATCTGCACGTCCTGGGTCCGCGGTTCGCGCCGTTGCAAAGTGTGCGGTGACATCGCGCCGGAATTGTTTTGCGCGGCGAACGCCTTCGCCGCGAATGTGTTTGTCTTCTGACCTTCTTTGGCTGTCTGTTGCGCTGTCTCGCTCATCGTGTATGTCCCCTTCTCCTCAAGAGTCACTTCCTTAGTGTATTCCCGTTGCCCGCCGAGGAATCTAGGGTTTAGATGACGCGGATCGTCGCAGGATTCCTTCCGTCTCGGCCGAGGCGAGACGGAAAGTGCCGGAGCGACTCGTTGCGAACTTCTCGATTGCAATTAGTACGTCTACCAGTATTTGGTTTTAGCGGCCCACGGACTCTTGGGATTTCGAGTGAAGAAGTCAAACGCCTGCTTAGAGAGTTTCCCGCTCGATGGATTGGTGCAGCCGAAGCGAGTGGAGCGGATGGCCAAATGCGGCGCTTCCGGAACGCGCTCATCATCGGGATGCTGTTTGGCCCAATCGAGGACAGAGCGCGTTAGATAGTCAGGCGCAGGGCCGATATTCAAGAGCTTCGCCCAAATCACGTGCCACGGATTCCTGCATTGGGGAGTCCAGGAAGGAAGGCGCGTAACCTGTCTCGTCGCCGGCGATTTCCTTTAGGGTCTCGGACAGCGGCGGCAACCAAGATCCGCCGGCAGCGTGATTGGCCATATCGTTCGGATCGACGGCGGCGTGCCGGATGCGAGACGCAACGGTTGAAGGGCGTGGGCGAAACGAGATGGTGTCTCCGGTGAGAAACACGGTGCGGGCCAGGAATGCGACGCCGATGGTCTTCGGATCGATCGGGCTCAGATCCTCAGGCCGTTCCCAAACCCACAGCGTCACGGGTGGAAGCGCGGTTACGTCCGACGGATGAATAGGATACCAGGCAGCTATGCGCTTGCCGGGCATGACACGAGCAAAGACGAGCCCGGCTGTGGCCAAAGGCGCGGCGATGAAAATGGTGGCGACGAAGCGCAGATGGATCATGCGGCGCATGAATGGCAATTATGCCGCCAATTGCATTTGCCATTGTTTAGGCCTTTTCAAGAGCCTCAGGAGAAGCCGACGACCTGCGTGTTTGAGCCGTCTTGCGTTTTCCAAGTCACCGAGCATATACTTAATTGCTTCTAGATAGGTCGCTCGCCAAGTGGGCCGCAAGCCCACTTTTTTGTTGGGCGCGATTTTGGCGCGGGGGTAGAGGTACCGGCGGAAGGTGAGCACTGGATAGCTGCCGCGCCTAGAACAGAATGGACTTGGAAAAGATACGCGAGGCGGCGGAGCGGGTGGCGCGTTCGGAGGGCCTCGAGGTTTTCGACGTCGAATGGAAGATAGGCAAGCAGCGGCTGCTGCGAGTCTATCTCGACCGGCTACCCGGCCCGGCCAACCCAGACAATCTGGGGGTGAGCCACGCGGACTGCCAGCGCGTGAGCGAGCAATTGAGCGTGATTCTGGACGTAGAAGATCTGGTGCCGGGGCCCAGCTACATTCTGGAGTTGAGCTCGCCGGGCATGGATCGAAAGTTGATCAAGCCGGCTGACTACGAGCGATTTGTCGGCAGACTGGCGAAGATTTGGCTGGAGACGTCCGTCGAGAATCAGAAATATCTGGAAGGGCGATTGGCCGGTTACGCGGACGGCAATGTGAAGTTGAAATGGAAAGACCGCGAAATTGAAATTCCGTACGCCGGGATTCGAAAAGCGAACCTGGTAGTAGAACTTTAGGGAGAACCTGGATGGCGAGTCTGCTGTACCAGACAATCGAGCAGATCAGCCGGGAGAAGCACATCGAGCCCGAGGTGATCGTCGCAGCCATCGAAGATGCGATGGTCGTTGCGGCGCGGAAATACTACCGCACGGAGGAAGAACTGCGCTCGAAGTTCAATCCTGATACCGGGCACGTGGACGTGTATTCGGTGCGTGCGGTGGTAGAAGATGTAACCGACCCGCTGCGCGAGATTTCCATCGGCGACGCGCGGAAGAAGCAGCCGGAAGTGGAAGTGGGCGGCGAGGTAACAGAATCGAAGCCGACTGACGTGCTGGGAAGGATCGCGGCCCAGACTGCGAAGCAGGTGATTCTGCAAAAAGTTCGCGAGGCTGAGCGCGACACAATTTATAACGAGTTTCACACACGCGTAGGCGAACTTGTGAACTGTATCGTGAAGCGGACCGAAGGACCGGACACGATTGTGGACTTGGGCCGCACCGAAGCGCGGCTGCCGAAGCGCGAGCAATCGCGTCTCGAGGCATACAATGTGGGCGACAGATTGCGCGTGACGATTCGGGCGGTGGAACGCGCGGCGAAAGGGCCGCAAGTGGTGGTATCGCGGGCCGATCCCGCCCTGGTGCAGCGATTGTTCGAAATGGAAGTACCGGAGATTTACGACGGCACAGTGCAGATTCGCGCGGTGGCGCGGGAAGCGGGCGAGCGCACGAAAATCGCGGTGGAAAGTCGCGACAAAGACGTCGATCCCGTGGGCGCCTGCGTAGGCATGAAGGGCATGCGCGTTCAATCGATTATTCGCGAATTGCGCGGCGAGAAAATCGACATCATTCCCTACAGCGAAGAGACGGTAGCCTTTGCGCAGAAGGCGCTGAGCCCTGCGAAAGTGACGCGCGTGCAGATTGTGGATCCCGAAGAGAAGCGTCTCGAAGTGATCGTCGAGGATACGCAACTCTCGCTGGCCATCGGCAAGAAGGGGCAGAACGTTCGCCTGGCGAGCAAACTCATCGGCTGGAACATCGACATCAAGAGCGAGGAAGAGAAGCGCCGCGAAATCGAAGCGCAAATGGCCGCGCTGACGGCGCCTGGAACTCCGCTGGCACAGCTGGCAGGCGTGGGGCCGAAGACGATCGAAAAGCTCGAGGTACATGGCGTCACGTCGATTGAAAAGCTGGCGGACATGACTCCCGAGCAACTGGTGGAGATTCCTGGAATCGGCGAAAAAATGGTGGAGAAGATCCACCAGTCCGTGGCGCTTTATTTCGAGGAGCTTGAGGCGCAGGCAGCTGCGGGCGGCGAAGCGCCTACGGCCGAGTCCGAGGTGGCAACGGAAGGCGAAGGCATTGCAGCGGAAACGGAAGCCGGCGCGGAAGACTCCTCTGAGGGCGCTGGATCGGTGGAAGCTACCGAAGAGTCTGAGACGGCGGAAGGAACCGAGGCTCACGAAGCGGAGTCTGTGGAAGATGCCGAAGCTGGTGCGAGCACAAACGTTGAAGCAGTCGAAGCAAGTGAGACAGAGGCGACCGCCGGCGGAGAAGCGGATTCGGATTCAGAAGGTGAGGCGGAGAAATCGGCGGGTTCTGACTAGTTTTGGAGAAAACAGGGGCTGATGGCAGATTCCAATCAGATTCGAATTAACGAGCTGGCGCGCGAACTCGAGATCAAAGCGAAGGTGCTGATAGAGTTCCTGCCGGAAATCGGGGTCACGGAAAAAAAGACGCATTCGAGTTCGCTCGACCTCGAACACGCGGAGCTCGCGCGAAAACATTTTGCAGGGCTGGCGGCGAAGGAAGCTGCGGCTGAAGCGGAGAAGCAAGCAAAGGCGACGGCGGCGAAGAAACCTGCCGCGCGTCCTGCGCTCGCGGCTACGCCTGCGCCACTGGCAGCAAAGCCGTCCGTTGCGCCGGGAACGGCAGCGCGTCCTGCGGGAATCCCCTCCGCGCCAGCGCCCGCAGCGACAAGTGCTCATCCCCCCGCCCATTCGCCGAGTCATTCACCAGCTCATCCACCTCAAGCACCTGCCCAGGCACCCGCTGCTGCGAGACCGGTAGCCCCTGCGGTGGCTGCTCCTGCGGCTCCGGCAAGGCCTGGAGTTGCGCCATCTGCGCCGCGTCCGGGAGTTCCGCTACGGCCCGCGGTACCCAGCCAGCCGGGCGCTCCTGCTGCACAACGCCCTGCCGCCGCGGCACCATCTGGAATACCGTCGGCGCCTGGAACAAGTTCGGGAGCACCGCGACCCGCGGGCGCTCCGCCGCAAGGCCAAAGATTTCCAGTTCGCCCCGGAGCGCCACCAGGTGGACAGCCTCGTCCCGGTGCGCCGCAGAGTTTTCGTCCTGCAGCCGCACCCGGTCAAACTCGCCCCGGCGGCCCGCGTGTTGGTGTGCCATTGCGTCCCGGAGGCGGACCTGCAGGAAGATATCCGCAGCGTCCGGGCGGCCCCGGCGAACGAGGTGGCAGGCCCGGGCAAGGACCTGTGGGCGGACAGCGTCCCGGTGCAACCGGCGGAGCAGGAATTCCGAAGGCTGAACCCGGCAAGCCGCTGTATGCGCGGAAGCCGCCTGCATCGCGTGGCCGTCCGCTCATCGAGAAGCGCTATGCGGAAGGCGAGCGCAAACTCCATCCGGTGCGAACGCGCGCGGGTGCAGGCGCAGGACGATCGGCGCAAGCCGAGCCTGTGGCGCCAGTAGAGCGCGAGCCGCGCGAAGTAACGGTCACCGAAGGAATCACGGTTCGGGAGCTGGCCGAGAAGCTCGACATTCGCGCCAAGGAATTGTTGAAAACGCTGCTTGACCGCGGCGTTTTCGCCAGCATCAATCAGGCGTTGGACGCGCCCACGGCGACGAGTCTCGCTGAGGCGTTCAACGGAATCGTGCAAGTGGTGAGCTTCGAAGAGCAGATCGTTCAGGAAGAGAAGGTCAAGGAAGTCCGGTCGGGCAATCAACAGCCGCGGGCTCCGGTGGTTACGGTGATGGGACACGTGGACCATGGAAAGACCAGTCTTCTAGACTCGATTCGCGAAACCGAAGTGGCCGCGGGCGAGGCGGGCGGGATCACGCAGCACATCGGTGCTTATGAAGCGCGCATTGACGGGCGCCGCATCGTGTTTATCGATACGCCGGGCCACGAAGCGTTCACGCGCATGCGTTCGCGTGGAGCAAAGGTTACGGATATCGTCGTACTGGTAGTCAGCGCCGACGATGGCGTGATGCCGCAGACGGAAGAAGCGATTGCGCACGCGCAAGCTGCCAATACGAAGATCATCGTCGCAATCAACAAAATTGATAAGCCGGGCGCCGAGCCGGAACGGGTGAAGCGGCAGCTCGCGGACCGCAAGTTGATGCCAGAAGAGTGGGGCGGCGACACGGTGATGGTGGAAGTCTCGGCGAAGACGAAACAAAACGTGCCGAAGCTTCTTGAAATGATTTTGCTGGTCGGGGATTTGCTCGAGTTGAAAGCGGATCCAGACGCGCCAGCCAGTGGAACGGTGTTGGAATCGCGTGTGGATAAAGGCCGTGGGCCGGTGGCGACCGTGCTTGTGCAGAACGGCACACTACATGTCGGCGATTTCTTTGTGGTCGGCGCCGTGTACGGAAAAGTGCGCGCGATGTTTGACGATATGGGCCATCCGATTAAGCAAGCTGCGCCGTCAACGCCGGTAGAAGTTCTTGGCCTACAAGGTGTGCCGGAGGCGGGCGATCAGTTCCAGGTAACGGACGAAGCGAAAGCGCGCCACATCGTTGAATACCGGCAGGGGAAACAACGCGAAGCATCACTTGCGAAAACAGCTTCGGGCCGCCTGACGCTCGATCAGTTGCACGAACAGCTCAGGGCCGGCGAAGTGAAGGATCTGCCGGTGGTGCTGAAGGCGGATGTGCAGGGGTCGGTGGAAGTGCTGAACGACATGTTGCCGAAGCTTTCGAATGACCAAGTGAAGCTGAAGGTGATTCAGGCGAGCGTCGGCGCGATCAGCGAGACGGACGTTCTGTTGGCTTCGGCTTCGAACGCGATTGTCGTCGGGTTCAATGTGCGACCGGAAAGGAAAGCGCAAGACCTGGCGCAACGCGAGGGCGTGGACATCCGGCTGCATACGATTATTTACGAATTGCTGGACGAACTGAAGAAGGCCGTGGCCGGGCTGCTCGCGCCTGTGATCAGGGAAACCTATCTAGGCCGCGCGGAAGTGCGTAACACGTTCCGGGTGAAGGGCGTGGGAATGATCGCCGGCTGCTCGGTACAGGACGGCGTTCTGAAGCGCGACGCGGATGTGCGCGTGCTGCGCGACAATGTGGTGATCTATACGGGCCGGATCAGTTCGCTGCGCCGCTTCAAAGATGATGCGAATGAAGTGCGCGCCGGATTTGAGTGTGGCGTGGGCGTTTCGAATTTCAGCGATGTGAAAGTGGGCGATGTTCTCGAGTGCTTCAGGATCGAGAAAACCGTCGCTCCGGAGTTCGTCAACGTGGGAGATCGCGGGCGGGTGCAGGGCGGCGCGGAAGCAAGTCGCAACTGAAGATTTTGTAAACTAACGATTATCAGCGGGCGATTTGGCGTTTAGCGATCCCGGGTTGCTTTAGGGACCGTTTCTTCGATGGGTTCTCGATGGGCACGGACATGCCGATCGGTCTTCTTACCCTGGAAATTCACATTCCCGACGCGCAATCCCTCAAGGATAAGCGGCAGGTGCTGCGAAGCCTGAAAGACCGGCTGCGCGCCCATTTCAACGTGGCGGTGGCCGAGCTGGAGCATCAGGAGTTATGGCAACGCTCGCGCGTGGGCGTAGTGAGTATTTCGGGCGACGGCAAATTCCTGGAGGAATCGCTCGAGGCGATTGCGTCGGAATCGGAGCGAATTCTCGGACGCGACCTTGTGTCGCGAGATATCGAATATTTTGAGGATGGAGAATGAATACCGGGGGAAATCGCGCCGGAGGGCACCGCGTGGAGCGGATCGCAGAAGAGATCCGGAACGAAGTGAGCCTGATGCTGGCGGGTGAGCTGAAAGACCCACGCCTTGCGGGAACCGTGACGATCACGGAAGTACGCGTGACGCCCGACCTGCGAACCGTCCGCGTCTACGTGAGCCTGGCGGATGAAGACGAAACCGAGCGCGCCAGCACGCTGGCAGGATTGCAGGCGGCGAAAGGCTACGTGCGGCACGAACTCGTGGAGCGCCTGCAGCTTCACCGCGCTCCAGAAGTGCTGTTCATCCTCGATCAATCCGAAGAAATCGGCGATCGCATCGATCAATTGCTGCGAAACGCGAAAAGCCTGGGGAAGTAGCGGAAGCGTATGCCCCGGAAACAACAGTCTCCCGCCATCGACGGTATCCTTGTGGTGGATAAGCCCCGCGGAAAAACGTCGCACGATATCGTCGAATCTGTGCGCCGGCTCGTGGGATTTCGCCAGGTTGGGCACTTGGGAACGCTCGATCCGCTCGCGACCGGCGTGCTGGTGCTGGCATTGGGACGGGCAACGCGACTGGCACGCTTCTATGCGGGGCGGCGAAAACGATACCGCTGCGCGGTGCGATTCGGTTTTGCCACTGACACGTTTGACGCGGATGGAGAGCCGCTCGGCCCGGATTCGGCGCCCGCGCTGGATGCAGAAAAGATCGCTGCTTTAGCGTCGCAATTTGTGGGAAGCATTCAGCAGACGCCACCTTCCTTTTCCGCCAAAAAAATTCACGGAACGCCGGCGCACGAGCTGGCCCGAAAACACAAGCCGGTGAATCTCGAGCCGGTGGAAGTGGAGGTACTCGAATTTCGGCTGATGGGCGTTGAAGGTTCGGTGGCTCGCTTTGTAGTGGAGTGCGGCGCGGGCACGTACATTCGCTCGCTGGCGAACGATCTAGGAAAGCTTCATGGTGCGGGTGCACATCTTGCGGAGATTTCGCGCACAGCGGTGGGCGAATTTACATTGGATCAGGCGACATCGCTGGGGGAGCTGGAACAGGACGCGAAGGCCGGACTTATAGCCGAGCGGATGATCAAGCTCGAAGGCATGTTGCCGGAGTTGCCGCGAGCCACCGTGCTGCCCATTATTGAGAAGCGCGTGCAGCATGGGGCAAAATTCAATTTATCGCTCGCGCAGATCCAGCCGGGCCGGACCACCGTTGCTCAGGGTGCTACGGAGCAGTTGAATTCGGGTGAATGGAAGCCAGCGAGGCTGCGTGTGTTCAATCAACAGGGGCAGCTGATCGCGATTGCCGAACCCGTGGTTCCCCGGACATATCAGCCGCTCGTGGTGCTGGAAGCGACGTCGTAGCGCTCGAATTGCTGCGAACGCGTTTCTGCCGCGCTGGCTCTAAGGCTGCGGCGGAGGCTGCGGCGGCGTTTCGTTTTCAGGATTCGGATTTGGTTGAGGCGCGGGAAGCGGTTGCGGCAAGGTTTGAGGGGGGGGCTGTGGCGGTTGTGGCGGTGGTTGGGGCAATTGGACTGGAACGCTGCGATCGATTCCGCGCCCGCCACCGAAGGATCCTTCGCCTTCCGCGTTGCCGTGTCCCGCATAGATCAAGCGATCTTTGCGCGGAGAAGAATCCACCAAACGCGGCGTGATCATCACAATTATGTCGCTATCCTGATCCGTTTTTCCCTGCACGCTGCCCAACATCCCCAGACCGGGCACGGAAGAGACGTACGGCCAACCATTCAGCGTATTTGAGACTTCCGGCTGGCGAATGCCCATCACCATCGTCGTCTCGTTTTCGCGGAGCCGAATCGTCTGCTCCACGGACTGGTTCGATATGACGGGAATCCCATTCACGGACTGAGCACCGAGGCTGCTGATCTCGAGATTCAGGTGCAGCGTCACTTCATCGTTGGGGTGGATACGCGCTGTAGCTTTCACCTTTGTCCCAATATCCAGGTACTCGACTCCTGGAAATGCAGTGGCGGCCAGCGGGTTGGTTGCTCCCGTAAAGTTCGTGTTGTTCAGAATTACGGTCGCGGTATTGGAGCCTTTGTCGGCGGACACGGCGTCCGGTCTCCCGTTCGCGTCAAAATCCGCGCTCGCGACGGCAACGGGGGTGGTTCCCACAGGCAGCTCGAAATTGGGCCCGAATAACCCGCTGCCCAGATTAAGAAGAACGGAAATCGCGTTGTCGGTTTGATCCGCAGCGATAATATCGAGGCGGCCGTCGACGTTGAAGTCGGCGACCGCGAGCGAAGTAGGGCCGGTCCCAGCCGGAAACACGCTTTGCGCGTGAAAAGTTCCGTCGCCGACGCCAGTAAGGACCGACACGGTGTTGTCTGTGTTATTCGCCACCGCAAGATCGAGAAACCCGTCGCCGCTAAAATCGCCTGTGGACACCCAAACGGGAGCCGTTCCGACGGCGTAGTCCGTCCGGCTCTTGAATGTCCCGTCACCGTTGCCGATGAAGACCGACACGGTATTGTCATTTTGATTCGTTACGGCCAGATCGATGTGGCCGTCATTGTTGAAGTCCGCCGCCGCGATCGAAGAGGGTGCCCGGCCTGTATTGATGAAGGTGGGCGCCTTGAAGGTGCCGTCGCCGTTGCCCAGAAAAACGCCCAGCGTGTTGTTCGCATTATTCACCACGACCAGGTCCGCGAATCCGTTGCTCGTAAGCGTGGCGGCAACAGCCGCGACGGGTCCGGTTCCTGCGCCAGTCGAGATGTCTACCTTGGGGGCAAACGTGCCATCTCCATTTCCAAGGAGAATTGAAAAGGTATCGGCGGTGTGATTGACGACGGCCAGGTCCAGATTCAGATCGTTATTGACGGTTGGATTGAAATTGGCGCTGGTGATCCAGACAGGACCGGCCCCGGTAGGAATCGCGGTGGTGGGGGTAACGAACGTGCCGTCGCCGTTGCCGAGAAAGAGCGAGAGCGTGTTGTCAGTATTATTGGCGACAATGATGTCTTCGGTGCCGTTGTTGCGAACGCTGGCAGTGGTCACAAAAACGGGCGCTGCGCCTGTAGCCAGCGTAGTGGTAGGAAGATTCGACGATATCAAGCCCGCCACTCCCGTGGCCGTTCCTGCGAGACTGGGTGAAAATTGCGCTAGGGCGACAGGAAATCGCTCGCCGACGAAAAATGTGGCCGGCTTTCCATCTTCGGCACGCAGCAAGATGCGACGCCCTGTGAGCACCAGCGAGAGCATCTCGGAGAAAGTTGCGCTGGCGCCCGGCATGGTAGCCAAGAATGTGGTTGAGCCGCCGCCGAAGGCAACGAGCGGCGGAATCAGCGACCCAATGCCGACCTGGCCTGAGCCTAGAAGCGAGGCAATTTGCGTGGACGTCAATCCTGCGAGAGACGCAGGCGTGCCAAAAAGCTGGGTGATCACGTCGATCAATCCTTGCTGTGATTGAAGAGCTTCCTGCACTTGTTGACGGCTGAGCGTGAAGACTGTGGTGCGTTGAGGCGGAGTGATTCCCAGGTCGCGGGCGTAATTGCGATCCACTTCCAATACTTCAACTTCGAGAATCAGTTGACCCACGGGATTTTCGAGATTCTCGATCAAGCCCGAGGCGACCGAGACTGCCTGCGGCGAGGCGCGCATCGTGATGGTGCCGCTGCGCGTATCGAGGTCGGCGCGCGTGATGCCTGCGATTTCGCGCACGAGGCGGAAGGTCTCCGTCATTTGTTCGGGAGTTTCCGAAGCAGGAAGCACCACGGTACGCAGCACCAGGAGCGCATAGTCTTTGCGCTTTTGCGGGGTATTTTCGGCGACGAGAAAGAGATGTTTTGTCAGTGGCCGCCAGAAAGTGCCGGTCTCCTCGCCGAGTAAGCGCATCGCGGTGGGGAAATCAAGATCGTCTATATGAAATCGAACTGCTCGCGAGCGCAAGTCCACGTCAAAGGCGACCTCGAGTCCAAACTGCCGCGCGATTTCGTTATAGGCGCTTTGCGTATCGCCTTGGAGATCAAAGTTCTTTTTCCCTGGCGTGTATTCGAGATGAACCTCGCCCGCCAGTTCTTGCCCGCTCGCCTTTGATTTTGCCTGTCCTCTAAACAGAGCGCTCAACTCGGTGAAGCGAGCCTGGAGCACGTGATTGGAAGGGTCAAGCGAACGCGCCGAAACCAAAATTCGCAGCGCTTCCGACATGCGTCCGGAAACGGCTTCGCGCTCCGCTTGGTCCATCTTTTCCTGAACGAGGTGACCCTTGGCGAGTTCCAGACTTGAAAAGTAATTGGCATCACTGGGCGCCCAGCTTACGGCATCGGAATAGGAGTCGTATGCTGCCTGCCAGTTGCCTTCATGTTCGGCTCGCAATCCGCGTTTGTAAGCCGCCTGAGCCTTGTTGGCGTCGGGCTTGAAAGCCGGTTTGGAAGGCGTTCTCGACGACGGCGAATCTTGTTTTTGAGTGGAAGCTTGCTGCTGCGCATGCAGCGGAGGCGCGGATATGGCCAGCGAAAGGCAAAGAGCAATCGCGATTGTAATTCGAGTAAGCCCTCGCCGATTGTTGTACATAAGAACTTCCATTCTACAGGAGTGAGGCCGAGAGAAGTCCGCCGGTAGGCCGAAAGACCTTGATTTTAACGATACAGAGGCGCTAGACTTGTATTCGTAGTTGTAACTGTGTTTCAACTGGAAACTCGATGCTTTCTGCTCTTTTGGTAGCCCTTCGGGAGGGTGTCGAAGCTGCTTTGGTTGTCGGCATCGTCCTGGTGTATCTGAACCGCACCGGCCGGCGAGCGCTCACAAAATACGTCTGGGCCGGGGTGGCACTTGCCGCTGCGGCAAGCGTGGTGGCAGCCATCCTGCTCGATCGCTGGAAGGTGAGCGAGGATGGCTTCGAAGGCTTGCTGATGCTGGTGGCTTCCGCCCTCGTGGTGACGATGATCGTGTGGATGAACCGGGTAGCACGTACATTGCGAAAAGACATCGAATCGCGGCTGGAAACATACGCGCAGCTGTCCACTCGCGCGGCCGGATGGGGAATCGGCGCTTTTGTGTTTCTGATGGTGGTGCGGGAAGGAGCGGAGCTTGTATTGATTCTGCGAGCTGTTGAACTCTCGAGCGCCGGCGTGGAAGTCTGGATCGGCACGCTGCTGGGAATCGGCCTTGCGGTCGCGGTGGGCCTCTTCTTCTTCCAAGGCACGCTGAAAATTCCGTTGCACCGGTTTTTCGCCGCGACAAGCGTGATTTTGATGGTGGTGGCGTTCCAATTGGCGCTCACCGGTCTGCACGAATTGAGCGAAGCGATGTGGTTGCCATCGAGCAAGACAGAGATGGCAACAATCGGTCCCATTGTGCGCAATGATGTGTTCTTCTTCATCGTGATCCTTGGCGCTGCGGCGCTTGTGGTGCTGGGGGAATGGTTTGGAGCGAAGGCGCCCGTCGCCGAGCAGGCAGCCAATGCAGCCGAGCGAAGAAAGCTGCAGTGGGAATTTCGCCACCGCCGTGCGTGGAGCTTTGCAGCGGCAAGCTTGTGTTTACTGGTGGTGTTGGCGCTGACGGCAGAATTTGTATATGCGCGCAGCGTGAACGCGCCTGTGCAAGCCACTCCGCTCGTGGCGCAAAACGGCGAGGTCCGTATCCCGCTTTCGCAGTTGATGGACTCAAGTCTTCATTACTACACCGCCGAAGTGAACCGGACTGACATCCGCTTCCTCGTGATTCACAAGTCGAGCGGCGATTACGCAACATCCCTGGATGCCTGCCAAATTTGCGGCGCGGTTGGATACCGGCAGAAAGGGCAGAACGTAATCTGCCGTAACTGCGGCGCGGCGATTTACATCCCGTCGATCGGACAATCGGGCGGCTGCAATCCGATCGCTGTGCAATCGCGAGTGGAAAAAGGAGAAGTGGTGGTGGACCTTTCGGCGCTAATGGACGCGGCCTCGACAATTCACGCCAAATAGAATGTTTGCCCGCCTCGTAGGTGAATCCTTCATTCGCAATCCGCGCCGCAAGATTCTCACGGCTGCGGCGCTTATTGTAGGCATGGCTGTGGCGACTGCCACACTCACGGTGGCCCTCGACGCGGGCGACCGGCTGGCGCGCGAATTTCGCAGCCTGGGCGCGAACCTGCTGGTGAGGCTGCAGTCGGATACGCTTCCCGTGGAAATCGGCGGCGTGGACTATCGTCCCGTGGATGAGGGTGCGTACCTGCAAGAGGCCGATCTCGGCAAACTGAAAATGATTTTCTGGCGGCACAACATTTTGGGGTTCACACCGTTTCTCGATGTGCCGGCAGTCCTGGATTCCACCCCATCCATAGAAACCACATTGATCGGTACGTGGTATGAGCACGATGTGCCGGTTCCTGATGGAACGCAGTTTCGCACCGGGCTTAAGGCCACGCATCCTTCGTGGAAGATCACCGGCAAATGGTTTGCCGATGGCGCAAAGGAATGCGTGGTGGGGGCCGATCTTGCGGCTCAGCGTCCTGAGTTAATTCAAATCGGGAAGACGATCGAAATTGGTTCGTCGACAAACTCGCAGGTCAAAACTTCGCTCCTGGTGACCGGAATCGTTTCTACGGGCGGCGCGGAAGACCATTCCGTGGTGGTTCCTCTCTCGGTGGCGCAGAACCTTTCGAATCACCCCGGCCGATTGCGGCAGCTTTTTGTGAGCGCGCTCACGAAGCCCGCCGATGCGCTTTCAATACGCGATCCGGAATCTTTGACACCGACCGAATACGACCGGTGGTTCTGCTCGCCATACATTTCCTCCATCAGCTACCAAATCAGCCAGGCAATCCCCGGCGTTGACGTGCGCGCCATCCGCCGCGTGGCGGACACAGAAGGTAGGATTCTCTCGCGCATCAGTACGTTGTTATGGATTGTCACTTTGGCGGCGCTTGGTGCGGCGGCCTTGGCGGTGGCGGCGACGTCCGCGACCACCGTTCTCGAGAGACGCGCCGAGGTGGGCGTGATGAAGGCACTAGGCGCCCGGAACGCGATCGTGAGCGGAATTTTCCTGGCCGAACAGTTGATGTTGGCCGTGGCGGGCGGAGCGGTAGGCTACGTGCTTGGGATTGCGCTTGCGCGCGCTCTCGGAAAAAGTGTCTTTGGCATACCCGGCTCACCGCGAATGATCCTGTTTCCTGTCGTATTGGGGCTGGCCGCACTTGTAGCAATTCTCGGCAGCTTGTTTCCGCTGCGCCGCACCGCGCATTTCGACCCTGCGGCGATTCTGCGAGGCGAATGATGTTTGGTCGTCTGCTGTTACAACTGCTGCGAGGTAGCCGGGGACGTCTGGCGGTGGCGTTGATTGCGATAGTGAGTGGCGCGGCGGTGATCTCTGCGTTGCTGAATCTCGACTTGGATGTTGGCTCCAAACTCACTCAGGAGTTCCGCACGCTGGGCGCGAATGTCGTCATCGCTCCGCGCCAGCCCCAGGGAAGTGCGCAGAGAAAGACAGATGTGGCTGCTGCGCCGGGCGCTCCAGGGCTGATGGACGAGAATGCAGTTGTCGAGCAGTTGAAGACGGTGAAGACAGCGCAGATTGTCGCGTCGCCATACCTCTACGTGATTGCCCGCGCTGAAAAAACTCCGGTAGTTCTGGCCGGCACGTGGCTCGACGAGGCTCAGAGGCTTTCGCCGGCGTGGAAAATCGAAGGGAATCGAATCGATTCACGCGACGACCCGGGGCATGCGCTCGTGGGCCGGGATGTTGCACGCGAGCTTCATCTCAAGCCTGGCGGGGGAATTGCACTTGACTACATGGGCCGAACAGCGAAGCTCGCGGTCGCGGGCATCGTCGACTCAGGCGATGCGGAGGATAATCAAGTATTCGTGAACCTTCGCGTGGCGCAGAAACTTTCGAACCTAAATCGCCAAATCGGGCTCGTTCAATTGAACGTAGGGGGAGGCTCGAAAAACGTGGCGGATGCAGCCGCAAAGCTCGCTGCGGCGCTGCCGGAATATGACGTGCATCTGATTCGCCAGGTGACGGCGACAGAAGGAGCGCTCCTCGGCCGGCTACAGCTGATGATCTTTTCCATGGTCGCATTGATCCTGGTGCTCTCGTCGCTGTGCGTACTGGCGACGATGGCCGCGCTTGCGATTGAACGTCGTGAGGACGTGGGCCTGATGAAAGCGCTCGGCGGCTCGATCTCGCGCGTGGTGGGATTATTCCTCGCCGAGGTAGGTGTGCTTGGCGCTGTGGGCGGCGCTATTGGCTGCATCGCGGGGATGCCATTAACGCGCTGGATGGGGCATCGCGTGTTTGAGGCGACGATTTCGATGCGCTGGGAAATCATTCCGCTCACAATCGCGCTGATGGTCGCCGTCGCGCTGGCAGGTGCTTCTCCGCTGCGAATGCTTGGAAAGGTGAAACCAGCCGCGATTTTCCGAGGAGAATAGTGGCGCCACTTGTACAAGTCGAGGGGCTGCGAAAAGAGTACGGACACGTGCGCGCGCTTGATGGAGTTTCTTTCCAGGTCAGCGCGGGCGAATGGATCGCCTTCATGGGGCCTTCCGGCTCGGGCAAGACGACGTTGATCAATATTCTGGGTGGCTTAGACACACCGACGGCAGGGCAGGCAATTGTGGATGGCACGGATGTCGCGCGCCTCGACGAAGCCGGCCTCACAAGATTTCGCGCCGAGAAAATCGGGTTCGTCTTTCAGCAATTCCATCTCGTGCCCTACCTCACGGCGCTGGAAAACGTGATGCTGGCACAATATTTCCACAGCACGACCGATGAAAACGAAGCGCGCCTAGCCCTGGAGCGCGTGGGATTGGCTGACCGGCTGAAACATCTTCCCTCGCAGCTTTCCGGAGGCGAACAGCAACGAGTCGCCGTGGCTCGCGCACTGATCAATCATCCAAAGCTGGTTCTTGCCGACGAGCCAACCGGCAACCTGGACGAAGCCAACGCTGAAACGGTGATCCGCCTGCTTCGCGAGCTGCACGATCAAGGGCACACAATCCTGATGGTGACGCACGATCCAGCAATCGGCCAGCTAGCCGACCGCCGCATTGATCTGGCGCACGGCCGCATCGTGCAAATTTCGGCGTTCTCGGAAGAAGACGAAATCCGCTTCGATCATCTGCTGGAGCAAGTGTGGATCTGCGGCGAAGAGGGAATCGCACCGGCGCTCGAGAAAATCCGGCAATCAAGCGGACCCGACCCGATGCGAATTATTTCGCGCTTGGCGGATCTGAAACTGCTTGAATTGCGCGGCAGCGAACTCTCGCTCACGGCGCACGGGGAGAATCGCGCGCGGGATATTGTGCGGCGGAGGCGCCTGGCAGAACGCCTGCTGACCGATACATTTTCGATCGCCGACTCGGAAGCCGACTCGCACGCCTGCAAATTCGAGCACATTATCAGCCCCGAGCTCGATCAGCGCATTTGCGCGTTCTTGGGCCACCCTAAGACCTGCCCGCACGGCAACCCGATCCCGCCGGGCCGCTGCTGTCCCTCTCGCTAAGGCAGTCGCCCGTCTCTGTTAGAATTAAGGGGATGCCGATACCACAGGACGTCCGTAAAAAGCCAACTGACGTAAAGGTTCGCGTCTCGACAGGAGAAGGCGTTGACGTCGTCTGGTCAGACGGGCATACGAGCCACTACCCATTTCCGTATCTGCGCGACTTGTGCCCGTGCGCGTTGTGCAACGACGAACGCGAAAAGAAAGCGCGGTTAGCCACTTCGCCCGCCGCGTCCGTTGAGCTTCCCATGTTCAAGCCTCGGGTGACCGCAAAAGGCGCCCAGGCCATGGGCAATTACGCGCTGCAGATAACATTCTCCGACGGCCACGCCACCGGAATCTACAGCTTCGAGCATCTGCGCGAAATTTGTCCCTGCGAAGCCTGCGGCAGGGATTTCCGGGACGCACAACCATCGCAGCCGGAAGCCAGCGCGCCTGCTCAGACGAAGGATTGAGGTCATTCCCCAAAATCCTGGAAAGCCGTTAGCCGCAGCGCTCATTGAGGCGCTTTCCTTGGGAGCCTGTTTCAACGTATAGTTCATCCCCTCATCATTTGATAGCATATGGCATCAAACACCACGGGTAATACATTCACGCCGGGTAGACCCCGCCCCGTAGCCAAAGTCCTCGTGGCCACTACGGCCATGCTGGCGTTCATCTCCTTCTGGCGGGCCGCGGCGATCGTCCTCAACGACCTCGCTTCGTCAGCCTATTACGCGGGTGGCGAGGCCGAGCAGTTCATAGGCAAGACGGCTCCCTGGTTCATTCTCGCCATCATGCTGTTCTCATACGCGGTACGGGCCGTGTACGTCGAGAGCTGCAGCATGTTCGTGCGCGGCGGCGTGTACCGCGTGGTGAAAGAAGCGCTGGGAGGAACGCTCGCGAAGTTCTCCGTTTCGGCGCTTATGTTTGACTACGTGCTCACCGGGCCCATCAGCGGCGTCTCGGCAGGTCAATATCTGGTCGGTGTGCTCAACGAGCTCTTCGTTTACGCGCACATCCCGCTTCATCTCAACGTGAATGCCACCGCTGCGGCCGTGGCAATTGCAATCACACTTTATTTCTGGTGGCAGAACATCAAGGGCGTCCCCGAATCGAGCGGCAAAGCTCTGCGGATCATGGAGCTTACCACCGTGATGGTGGTGATACTGATCGGATGGTGTCTCTACACTCTTTACGCCAAGCCCGGTTGGCACGTTCCTCCCTGGCCGCATCCCTGGAACATGAAGCTCGACAAAGGCTCGCTCGGCTGGCTCGATCGCTATCAATGGGCCCATATGATAACGCTGGTGGCGATCTTCGTTGGCCTGGGCCACTCGGTTCTGGCGATGAGCGGCGAGGAATCCCTCGCACAGGTGTACCGCGAAATCGAGCACCCAAAACTCCCCAACCTGAAAAAAGCCGGGCTGATTATTTTCATTTACAGCCTGGTATTCACCTCGATGGTTTCGTTTTTTGCGGTGATGATCATTCCAGACAATGTTCGGCCTGCGTTCACCGAGAATCTGATCGGCGGACTCGCGATGCATCTGGTCGGAAGTCCTCCGGCGCGGCTGGCTTTCCACGTATTTGTGGTCGTCGTCGGGACTTTGATTCTGGCCGGCGCGGTGAATACGGCCATCGTCGGCTCCAACGGTGTTCTGAACCGCGTCTCGGAAGATGGAGTTCTCACTGACTGGTTCCGGCACCCGCACCCGCGCTTCGGGACCACGCACCGAATCATCAACCTCGTGGTTTTTTTTCAGATTTTGACCATCGTTGCAAGCCGGGGCGACGTTACTTTTCTGGGCAATCTGTATGCGTTCGGCGTGATTTGGAGCTTTTCGATGAAGGGGATCGCCGTCCTCGTACTGCGCTACACCCATCCCCAGGATCGCGAATATCGAGTTCCGTTGAATCCGGTAATTTTTGGAGTCGAGGTTCCTATTGGCCTGGGCCTGATAACGCTCGTTCTACTCGCTATTGCAATCATCAACCTTTTCACCAAGCCGGATGCGACGATCGCCGGGCTCACTTTTTCGGCCTTGCTGTTCAGCGTTTTTGAAATCTCTGAGCACCGCGTCCGGAAGCGACAAGCCGGCGCATCCCACGTGGAACTCGATCAGTTCAATCTGGCGCCGGAAGCTGAACTTACGCCGACAAGCGTAGGCGTCGCCCCCGGAAACATTCTGGTGCCCGTGAGCACTTATTACGCGCTGTACCACCTCGAGGCTGTGTTGCGGCGCGTGAGAAGCCATGATGCGGAGGTTGTCGTGCTGCACGTGCGCATGCTGCGCCGTGCCGCGTCGGGTGAATACGATTTGGCGCCCGATCAGCTTTTCAGCACGATTGAACAGCTTCTTTTCACTAAAGTTTTGGCAGTTGCCGAGAAAGAAGGCAAACCGGTGCGCCTCGCGGTGGCGGCAGCTAACGATTTGTGGGAAGGCATCCTGCGTACGGCAGCCAATCTGGAATCCAGCAGCATCGTCAGCGGAAGCTCGTCCAAAATGCCCGTCACGGAACAGGCGCGCGCCATCGGCCTTGCCTGGGAGCGAACGCCCGAGCCGAGGCCGCGCGTCACACTTGAGATTTTTACTCCCTCGGGCCAGGAGCAAATTTTTTACCTTGGTCCTCACGCGCCCCGGCTTACGCCCAAGGAGATTGATCTGCTGCACAAGCTCTGGCTGCAGCTGAGCGACAAACTACCCGGAGAAGAAATCCATCACCACGATATCGTTCATTTCGCGCTCGATGAAGTGGAGCGCGAGCTAAACGACGGCCAGGAGGACGCTGTCATCCAGCGGCTTCGCGAACATCTCCACGATATCGAAACCCACCGCGCAACCCCGCAGCTTCCACCAGGCAAGCCTCAATAGTAAAGCTTCTAGGCTGTTAGTTGCGATGTGCAGTTCGGGCAGCGCTTGGCAGCGATGGGGATCGCCGTCGCGCAATAGGAGCAATCCTTGGTTTTTGGCGCAGGGGGTGGCGCAGGCTTGTTCCAGCGATTTACCATGCGAATGAGCAAAAAAATCGCGAACGCTACGATCAGGAAATCGATGATGTTGTTCAGGAACACGCCGTAATTGATCGTCGGCGCTCCAGCGGCCTTCGCGGCCGCCAGGCTGTCGTAAGACTTCCCGGAGATATTCACGAACAGGTTCGAAAAATCCACTTTGCCGAGTATCAGTCCGAGCGGCGGCATCAACACATCGCCGACGAACGACGTGATAATTTTTCCGAATGCCGCGCCGATGATGATACCGACAGCCATGTCCAGCACGTTGCCGCGCATTGCGAATTCTTTGAATTCCTTCAGCATCGAGTCTTCTCCTGATCGCTCTTGGATCGGACGTCAGCCCGGGTCGGTTCGGGCTTGCGCGTGCCAGTCGCGCCATGCGTTGTACGGGGCGGAAGGTTAGACGGAACGAGACCGCGAGGCAAGCCCCAAGCTAATTTTCTTAGAAGGCGCGGCACGCCGCGGCGGAAATTGGAATCGGCTCACAACCGGGAAACGAGCGCGATCACTTCATCAAGCAAATGTCGCGTTGTCTCAGCCTTATCGGTCTCAGCATAGACTCGCAGCATCGGTTCAGTCCCCGACGCGCGAACCATCACCCAGCCAATCTCTCCGAGGTATACCTTGACGCCGTCGAGATCCTCGCGGCGCGCGACCGACCAGTCGAGCAGACGTTTAAAATTTCCGTTCGCAAAATGTTGAAGTGCTTTTTCTTTTTGCCCTGGCTTCACTGTGAGGTCCACACGGCCATAGTGATGTTCACCGAATTCGCGATGCAGCATCGCGATCAACTCGCCCAGCCGCTTCCCATGCCAGGCCATCACTTCGGCCAATAACAGAGCGCTCACAGTGGCGTCGCGTTCGGGTAGATATAGTTTTGTTCCGATCCCGCCGCTTTCTTCGCCGCCCAGAAGCACATCGCCTTCCAGCATCCGGTCGCAGATATATTTGAAGCCAATCGGTGTTTCCCACACTTTGCGGCCAAATTTCGCGGCGATCTTGTCGATCATTTTCGTAGTGGAAAACGTTTTGGCTACGTCGCCAGTAAGGTTGCGAGTGCCCGCAAGATGCCAGAGCAGCAGCGAAAAAATCTGGTGTGGCGTTACGAACGCGCCGTCAGCGTCCAATGCGCCGATACGATCGGCGTCGCCATCCAGGGCGAAGCCGGCATCGTATTTCCCCTCGCGCGTAGCCTTGCGCAACGCCTCTACGTGCGGCTCGATTGGTTCAGGGTTTACGCCGCCGAAAAGAGGATCGCGGTTTCCTCGAATCTCCTTGCACTCAATTCCATTGCGCCGGAAAAGTTCGGACAGCAGCCCACGGCTTGCCCCGTGCATCGGGTCGACAACGAAGCGAAACCTCGCCGCCCGCAACCGCTCCCAATCCACCAGGCCGGAAATTGTTTCAAGGTAGGGCGCCCGAACATCGAGCGAATGAATAAGGTCAGTCCGCGAAGGCAGAGAAGGAACTCCGTCACGTAGCACTTTCTCGAGTTCATTTTCAATCTGCGCGACGATTGCGGGCGAAGCGGAGCTTCCATAGCTCGCCTTGTATTTCATCCCATTCCATTGATACGGATTGTGGCTCGCGGTAATCTGAATCCCGCCGGCCGCATTGCGAAGCCGCACGAGCAGTGAGACCGCGGGAGTCGGGCACGCCTCGCTTGCAAGCCATACAGGCGTACCTGTAGCAGCAACCGCCTCTGCAGCTACACGCGCGAACCGCTCCGATCCAAAACGGGTATCGTGGCCGATCACAACGCCGCCGGCGGGTTTCTCAGCGCACACCACGTAACGAGCAATCGCGTGCGACACCTTGCGCACGTTCGCCGCCGTAAAATCTTCAGCGATCACAGCGCGCCAACCGTCAGTTCCAAATCGAATGGGATTCATCTCCAAGAAGTATAAGCGATGCGCAAACATGGGAGAAGCTGCAGAGGATGCTGGGGTCTCTAATCACCGGCAAATTTCAGGTACAGCCCCTCACCATCTTTACACCGCCCGGCCATGCCTTCAATTGCATCTACGAACGCACGCTGCTCTTCCGTGTCTGCCTTCTGACGGATACGCCGCAGCTCAAAAATCAGTTCGTCCATTTGCAGGTGGTTGAAGACGGTCTCGCCCCAGGGATCAATGTAGCGTAGGAAATGATAGGTGAGATCGTCCCACGACGGGAAAAACCGGCTCAGCAGACTTTCGAGGTCTGGAATTTCCTCAATCGCTTTACCCTCTCTGTTTTCGAGCCGGATGCTCATTCCCATCAGCAGGCCATCCTCTAGAGCAGGTCTCGGCGCCGGTTCTCTTCCAGCTGTTTCACAATTTTACTCACGTCCTGCGAGCGTTCCCGGGAGCAAAGTAACAGCGCGTCATCCGTTTCCACCAGCACCACATCTTGAACGCCGATCGCGGCCACGAACTTCTTCGGACTCCAGAAATAATTGCCCCTGGCATCGATCGCGTGAAACGGGCCGCCAGAAACATTCTCCCCCGGTTTCTGCGCGAGCAATTCGTACACAGCCGCCCAGGAACCTATGTCGCTCCAGCCAACGCTTGCAGGAATCACCGCGGCGCGAAACCCGCTCTTCATCCGGGTCGCAGGCTCCATCACCGCGTAATCAACAGAGATACTCTCCAGCCGTGCATATGTCCTCTTCAACTGCGCCGGGTATTGTGATTTGCCGATGAACCGCTTCAGCTCCATAAGAGCGTCGTGCGTAGCCGGGAGAAATTGTTTCAACGCCTGCAGAAATGTCGAGACACGCCAGAAAAACATTCCTGCGTTCCAGAAATAGCGCCGGGAAGCGACGTATCGTTTTGCCAGCGGCAGCGCAGGCTTCTCCGTGAAACGCCGCACACCGTACGCACTGACACCCAACGAACGCGCGCAAACTCTGCCTCGTTCGATGTAACCGTAACCGGTCTCTGGCCGCGTGGGCGGAATTCCCATCACAACCAAACTTCCTGGCGTCTCCGCCAGTTGGATGGCTGCACGGACGAGCTTTCGATAGCGAGCGGTTTCGGCGATGTAGCTGTCAGATGGCAGGACGGCAATCACCGCATCGCCGCGCTCGTGTGCTAGGTGTATCGCGGCGAGGCCAATGGCAGCCGCCGTGTTGCGGCCGAGCGGTTCAGCCAAAATATGCGAGGCCGCTACTCCACGCATTTCGCGGCGCACCGCGGCTGCTTGCTGCACATTCGTTATCGTCCAGAAATTCTTCAGCCCCAAAAGCGGCTGGAGCCGGCGCAGTGTCGCACGCAGCATCGTGTCTTGCCCGGTGATGTTCAAAAGTTGCTTCGGAGTCCGCATCCGGCTACGCGGCCAAAAACGCGTGCCTCGTCCACCGGCAAGCAGCACCGCGCAAGCTGGCAGCTTCGACCTCGTCACCTGTGCACCAGCCGCGACCACTTGGATTCCTCGACGCCTGAGTCCTTCAAGCTCCGCAAAAATTCCTCGGAGCCACTGGGAACGTAGGTACGTAGAAGTGTCGTGCGCGAAGACGGCTCGATTCGATAAGCGCCAAGCGCTGCCGGAATCACCCACACCTGTGCTGGAGAATATTCCGCATGCGAGTCTCCCCATGCAAAGTTTCCGGCGCCTTCGAGGACGATCATCAAATCGAAATGTTCGCGCGAGCTGGCGGCCGCAACCGGTTCCGCAAACTCCCATTTCTCAGTTTCAAAATACCGGCACGAAACAAGGAAAGTTTTCGTCACCGGCCCGCGCGTAATTCTCACCGACTCAATCTTTCCGCCGTACTGTTTTCCAAAACGAATAACTTCCAGCGCTTTCTCGATATGCAATTCGCGCGCTTGGCCCTTGGCGTCGCGTCGCCCGTAATCGTAAACGCGATACGTCAAATCCGACTGCTCCTGAATCTCGCACAGCACAAGCCCCGCTCCAATCGTATGCGCCGTGCCCGCAGGAACGAAAATCGCATCGCCTGCGCGCATGGCGATTCGTTCCAGACACTCCTCCGCGGTTCCGTCGTCGATGGCTTGCTCAAATTTTTCGCGATCAACTGCCGCTTTTAATCCGACCAGAACCTCAGCGCCCGGCCGGGCCCGCACCGCACACCACATCTCCGTCTTGCCGCGCCCGCCGGCAGCTTTCTCGTGCCGAACAGCGTAATCATCGTCCGGATGCACCTGCACCGAAAGCTTGTCCTCTGAAAAAATGAATTTCACGAGCAAAGGAAACGCTGAACTGCGATCGGCCTTCGTGCCGGTCCATTCCACAGGAATCTCGGGCCACACGCTCCCGAGCATCCTGCCCTCGAATGGTCCGGAAGCGAAGCGGCAATCGCTCCCGGTCAACCAGGCTTCGCCCACCGGTTCCGCGAGATTTGATTTTTCTGGAAAGAATGGTGCGAGTGACAGCGAACCCCATGGCCGCGGACTAAAAATCGGCTCCAGTCGCGCCGGACAGAGAATCACGCCGCTCGACCGAAGAACCGCGCCAGCCGTAGCAACCCTTCTTCGATTCGCTCCATGGAAGTTGCGTAGGAAATTCTCAAATGCCCGGGCGCTCCAAAAGCATCACCGGGCACTACAGCCACGTGCTCGCGCTCCAAAAGCACCCGCGCCATGGCCGTGCTGTCCGGCATTTCGGCATCTAAATGCGCAGAGATATTAGGGAACACATAGAATGCGCCTTCCGGCGTGGTGCATGTCACCCCGGGAATCTCCCGCAAGCCGGCAAGAATTCGTTCGCGCCGCCGCGCATATTCGGCGAGCATGTTTGTCACTGAGTCCATCGGCCCGCGCAACGCCTCGAGCCCGGCATATTGCGTAATCGAATTGGGGTTCGAAGTCGACTGGCTTTGCAGCTTCGTCATCGCGTCCGCGACCGGTTTCGGCGCCAGCGCATAGCCGATGCGCCAGCCAGTCATTGCAAAGGTTTTCGAAAGTGACCCAGCAACGATCAGCCGGTCCTTCGCTCCCGGTAAGCTCGCCACTGAAAAAGGTTTCGCATCGCCATACGTGAAATGTGAATAGCATTCATCGGTCAGCAGCCAGGTGCCCTGCTGCTTGCAAACCTCGAGAATGCGCGCAAACTCATCCGGCGGAATCACCGCTCCGGTCGGATTGCTGGGAGAATTGGCGATAACAATCTTCGTCTTGGGTGTGAGAGCCCTTTTCACATCGGCGGCGCGCAACCGGAAGCCATCTTCCGCCCGCGTCTGCAGAAATACAGGAGTGCCGTCGGCGGCTTTCACGATGTCAGGATAGCTCACCCAGTACGGCGCGGGAATAATCACCTCGTCGCCCGAATTCAGCAGCGCGCACGCCGCGTTGTAAATCGCGTGCTTCCCGCCGGACGTGACGATGCACTCCGTTATCTGATATGACGAGCCCAGCTGCGCGGCGTGCCAGTCGCAAACAGCCTGGCGCAATGGCGCGATGCCCGGAGTCGCTGTGTACTTCGTGCGATTTTCCTGGAGTGCCTTGATCGCCGCGTGCTTGATGTGGTCCGGCGTCGGGAAATCCGGTTCGCCGGGACCGAAGTCCGCCACGTCCACGCCACGCGCCTTGTAGCGCTCAGCCTCCTGCAGCACCATCATCGTCTGCGATACGTTGATTCGGTTTACGCGATCGGCCAGCTCGATAATTTCTTCCGTTTTCATTCCCATGGCAGATTCCATTCCGCTCCTCATGTCGATGCCCACGTCGAGAACGTGAGTCAAATCGAACTCAACTCACACTTTCACTCATCCCACTTTCGCCCGCAATCGCTCTTCCACCAGCGCCGGCACCAAATCTTTCACCACAGGCGCTCCCAGCCGCGCCAGCTCGCGCACCAGCCGCGAACTCAAGAAGCTATACGCCACCGCCGGCAGCATGAATACAGTTTCAATTTGCGGCTCGATCTTGCGGTTCATCATCGCCATCTGCAGCTCGTATTCGTAGTCTGAGACGGCGCGAATCCCCCGCAAAATCACACGCGCATTTTTCGCCCGCGCGTAGTCCATCAGCAAACCGTCGAACACCTCCACTTCCACGTTCTTCCAGTCGAACGTCACCGCTTCGAGCATCTCCACGCGTTCGCTCACTGCAAACAGCGGATCTTTTTCGAGGCTTTGCGAAATCCCCACAATCAGCTTGTCGAAAATCGCGGCCCCGCGGGAAATAAGGTCGAGATGCCCGTTTGTCACCGGGTCGAACGTGCCAGGATAAACCGCTATTACCGGCCGGGTGATTTCGTGAGCCATCGGCTGCTGATTCTAACCTAGAATTTCTGGCGCGCCCGAGAAAAAGCGCCTTGGAAGGTGAGCATTGGACGCGCAGGCGCAAGCGCCGTTCAGGCACTCTAAATCGCCACTCGATGTCCGCCAGCGACTCGTGGCTGGCCTCCCATTGATCAATCGGACTAAACTGGTCGTACTATAACTGATTGGCGCATATGGAGTTGGCTTTCGTCTGAACTTGACAATCTGGTGGGCTAGGCGCTAGAATCCAACTGCGACCGATTCAGTCGCATATGCATCCATGATGAAGCTGTCCAAAAAAGCAGACTACGGACTCATCGCGTTGAAGCATCTCGCGATGCGCAACGGTGCTATGCACGACGGGAGCTCCTGCAGTGCGGCGGACATCTCAGAAATGTACAAGCTCTCCGCTCCGCTGATGGCGAAAGTGCTTCAGAAGCTGGCTAAGGGCGGCCTGGTTGCCGCACGGCATGGTTCCGGCGGGGGATACGTGCTGGCCCGGGATGCGGCGCACATCAGCGCTCTGGATGTGATTCGAGCGATCGACGGTCCCTTGTTCATCACCTCGTGCGTCACCTCTCATGGGACGTGCGACCTTACGACCACCTGCTCGATCCGCGAGCCTCTGCGCCGCGTGAACGACAGCATTTTGGAAGTGCTCGAGAAGGTGAAGATTTCGCACATGACCGACGAATCGCCTCTGCACGAAGTCGTCGAGTTAAGAGTTTAAATTTTTAGGGGTCAGGTAGATTTAAGGGGTGAGGGAGAAAGAGAATGGCAATTAAGCTTCCGGTCTATTTTGATAATCACGCGACCACGCCGGTAGACCCGCGCGTCGTCGATGCGATGGTTCCGTATTTCACGGAGAAATTCGGTAATGCCGCGAGCCGCAACCATGAATTCGGCTGGAAGGCCGAAGAAGCAGTAGAAAACGCGCGCGCGCAGATCGCCAAGCTGATCAACGCGACGCCCAAAGAAATTGTCTTCACCAGCGGTGCCACCGAGTCCACCAACCTCGCGATTAAAGGCGTCGCCGAGATGTACCGCGAGAAGGGCAATCACATCATCACGCAGGTCACCGAGCATAAAGCCACCCTCGACACCTGCAAGCGTCTGGAGAAGTATGGTTACGAAGTGACCTACTTGCCGGTTGAAAAGGACGGGCGCATTAATCTCGACGACCTTCGCCGCGCGATTACTCCCAAGACGATTCTGATTTCAATCATGTACGCGAACAACGAAATCGGCGTGGTTCAGCCCATCGCCGAAATCGGAAAGATCGCCAAGGAAAAAGGCGTTTTTTTTCACGTGGACGCGGTGCAGGCCGTCGGGAAGATTCCCGTCGACGTGCAGAAAGACGGCATCGACCTCATGTCCATCTCCGGCCACAAAATTTACGGTCCCAAGGGCGTCGGCGCGCTCTACGTCCGTCGCAAGAATCCGCGGGTCCAGCTTGCCGCCATCATTGATGGCGGTGGGCACGAACGCGGAATGCGCTCCGGCACGCTCAACGTTCCGGGAATCGTCGGCCTCGGCAAAGCCTGTGAGCTTTGTCAACAGGAGATGGCAGCGGAAGGGGAAAAGCTGAGCCGCCTGCGCGACCGTTTGAAAGAATCGATCATGTCGCACCTCGATGAGACCTTCATCAACGGTTCGATGGAACATCGCTTGCCGAACAACATCAACATCAGCTTTGCTTACGTCGAAGGCGAATCGCTGTTGATGGGCATCAATGACGTAGCTGTATCCAGCGGTTCGGCTTGCACTTCCGCCACTCTCGAGCCCAGCTATGTGCTGAAGGCGCTCGGCGTCGGTGAAGACCTGGCGCACACTTCGATTCGCTTCGGTCTCGGCCGCTTCAATACGCAGGAAGAGGTGGACTACGTCGCGGACCGCGTCGTAGAAACCGTCTCTCGCTTGCGCGAGCTTTCGCCTCTCTACGAAATGGCGAAAGAGGGCGTGGATATCAGCAAAATGAAATGGGTAGCAGCATCGGATTCGCATTAGAAGTTCGTCAGGGCACGGCTTCGGCCGTGCCGGGCAAAGGTCAGGGAGTTCGGCTTTAGCCGCTGAGGTGAGTTTACTTTTGAAGTTCTCAAAAGGAGCAAAGGGCACATGGCTTATTCAGACAAAGTAGTCGATCACTACAACAATCCGCGCAACGTTGGCTCTCTCGATAAGAAGGACCCGAACGTTGGCACCGGCCTCGTCGGCGCGCCCGAATGCGGCGACGTTATGAAGCTTCAAATGAAGGTCAACCCGGACACGCGGGTCATCGAAGAAGCGAAGTTCAAGACGTTCGGTTGCGGCTCCGCTATCGCCAGCTCGTCGCTCGCCACTGAATGGGTGAAGGGCAAGACGGTCGAAGAGGCTCTGGCGATCAAGAATACGGACATCGTCCGCGAGCTTTCGCTGCCGCCGGTGAAGATTCACTGCTCGGTTCTGGCCGAAGACGCGATTAAGGCTGCGCTCGGTGACTGGAAAAAGAAGCAGGGCGAGGCGGAAGCGAAGCCGGCGGAATCCGCCACCAGCGCGCATTAATTGATTCGTTGAAGGCGCCGGGTCCGTTGCATCGATTGCAACGCGCGCTGGCTTGCTTCACGGTGATACGAGACGAGACATGATTCACGTTACCAAAAAAGCGGCTGCGAAAATTCGCGAGCTGCTCCAAAAAGATGGCGTTCCCGCCGAGTCCGGCGGGCTGCGCGTGGGTGTGCAGGGCGGGGGGTGTTCGGGGCTTACGTACGCGATGAGGCTCGATACGGAAGCGCGCAATCGCGACAAGGTGTTCGAGGAAAATGGCGCGCGCATTTTTGTCGACCCCAAGAGCTACCTCTACCTCCACAACACAACGCTCGACTATCTCGAGGATCTGATGAAGCAGGGCTTCGTCTTCCAGAATCCTCAGGCGACGCGCAGTTGCGGTTGCGGAAGTTCCTTCACCGCCTAAGAATTCCTCCCGGCGGCGGTTCGCTCAGCCTCGCAATAGGCGAATCGCAGCCGATTCGAGGGCCAGCACCCAGCAGCGAGTGAACTAGCATGAGTGTGACGAAAACCCAATCGAAACCGGCCACCGGCACGAATTGCTGGAGCTGCCAAGCTCCCGTTGCGGGAGCGCACTTTTGCACGTCCTGCGGCAAGATTCAGCCGCTTCCGCCCGGAACCGACTATTTCGGATTTTTCGGCTGGCCGCAGAAGTTGACGATCGATCCGGCGTTGCTCGAAGAACAATTTCACAAGCTCAGCTGGAAGCTGCATCCCGATAATTTTGTGCGCGCGAGCGAAGAGGAACGCAATCTCTCGCTCGACCGCTCGTCGCAATTGAATGACGCGTATCGCACGTTGCGCGATCCGATTGCGAGAATCGAATACTTGCTGTTGCGGCTGGGGCTGCGAAAAGAGGGAACCACGAAGCAGCAGGCCCCGCCCGAGCTGCTCGAAGAAGTTTTCGAGCTGAACGAATCGCTCGACGAGCTTCGCGAAGCCCGCGCGGAAGACGGCGACGTGGAGGCTCTGCGCGGCCGGCTCATCGAAGCCCAGAATAATTTCAAAGAGAAGCTGAGCGAAGTGGATGCGGAACTCGCCGGCGTCGCCCGTGAATGGGATGCCGCACTCGATGCAAGTGCGAGCGACGCCTCGCGTAACGCGCTTCTCACGCGCATGAACGAAATTCTGAATCGCCGCAGCTACATTCGTAATCTGGTAGCGAGCGTGCAAAAAGAAATGGAGTTGTAGCGGCCACCTTCAGGTGGGCCGGCTTAACCGACGAAAATGGGACGCACAGTAGGAATAGACCTCGGCACTACGTACAGCCTGGTGGCGTACATGGATCCGCAAACGGGCAAGCCGGTGAGTATCCAGGGTCCTTATGGCTCCGCGCTGTGCCCCTCGGTTGTCAGTGTTGATCGGGATGGGAAAATTCTGGTGGGCAATCCCGCCCGCGCACGCCTGCTGACAAATCCCGACCGCACCATCTACTCGGTGAAGCGGCTTATGGGCCGTGGCGTTGCAGACATTCAAGACGAACTCACGCGCTTCCCGTTTCGAATAGACGAAACAAGCGGCAACGTGATCCGCGTACGGCTAGGTGACAAGCTCTTTACGCCGCCGGAGATTTCCGCCTACATTCTTCGCGAGCTCAAATCCTGGGCGGAGCTGCATTTCAACGAGCCCGTCGACCGCGCCGTGATCACCGTTCCGGCCTATTTCAACGACGCGCAGCGCCAAGCCACGAAAGATGCCGGCCGTCTGGCAGGCCTTGAAGTCCTGCGTCTCGTCAACGAACCCACCGCAGCCGCGCTCGCCTATGGTTTGCACAAACAGAAGCGTGGCCACGTGGGCGTCTACGATTTCGGCGGTGGCACGTTCGATATTTCAATTCTGAAACTGATTAGCACCACCGAAGGCGATATCTACCAGGTGCTTTCGACGAACGGGGACACGCACCTCGGCGGCGATGATATCGACAACGTTATGATGGATCTCGCTCGGCAGGCGATCCAATCTTCCCTCGGCGTTACGCTCGATCCGCACGGAGACCAAATCCAGAACCTGCGCAAAGATCTGATTCGCGCGAAGCACGAGCTTTCTTCGAGCGAAAAAACCTCGGTCCAATTCGTAGCCATCGAAAAAACCGCGATTCTCGAATTCACGCGCGCGGATTTCGACGAACTGATCGACCCCATCGTGGCGCGCACCATGGCTCCGGTGAAATTAGCGCTCATCGACGCGAAGCTTGGCGCGAAAGAAATGGACGAAGTTGTCCTCGTCGGCGGCTCCACGCGCATTCCTCTTGTGCGCAAGACCGTGGGCGATTATTTCGAGCGCGCGCCGCATTGCGAGCTCAATCCCGATGAAGTCGTCGCGCTCGGTGCTGCGGTACAAGCGGACATTCTCCAAAGCGGCGTCAAAACGATGCTGCTCCTCGACGTCACCCCGCTCTCCCTCGGCATTGAAACGATGGGCGGCGTTGTCGCAAAAATCATTCCGCGCAACTCGACGATTCCCGCAAGCGCCCAAGAAATGTTCACCACCGGCGTCGAGAATCAGACCGGCATTGACGTGCACGTCCTGCAAGGCGAGCGCGAACTTGCCAAGGATTGCCGTTCGCTCGCGCGTTTTCAACTCAAAGTTCCGCCCGGCCCGGCAGGCCTCGCGCGCATCGAATTAAGGTTCCTGATCGACGCAAACGGAATCCTCCAGGTCGCCGCGAAGGATTTGCGCTCAGGCGGCGAGCATTCCATCGAAGTGCAGCCGAGCTACGGCCTCTCCGATACTGAAGTCGAGCACATGCTCGAAGAATCTATCGAATTCGCCGAACAGGATTTCGCCGAGCGCCAGCTGATCGAAGCACGCACGGAAGCCGAAGCGATTCTCACCGCTACGGAAAAGGCCTTCCGCGACCCGCGCTCCTCTGAAATCAGCGCTGCCGAGCGCCGTTCGATCGAAAATTCCGTCGCCGCGCTTCGCAGCTCAATGGCCGGTACGGATTACAAGCTGGTTCGCCAGCGCATCGACGATCTCAACCAGGCAACGACGAACTTGGCCGAAATATTGATGAATAGCGCGTTGCAAACGGCTCTGGAAGGCAAACGCCTGGACGATGTCTAGGTCGTTCGTCCTGCCGGCTTTTTGAATTTGACTTTGTACCGCTGGCCTCCGGCCGGCGCCTTTGAATCTGTTGTAGCGCCGGCATCTCGCTGGCGCTTGTGAATTTGGATTTGGCTTTTAATTGTTTAGCGGCGGCAGCTTTGGTTTCGTAAGGAGCAAAAAATGGGCGGCAAGAACCCATACATCGAAGAAACAAAATTCACGCCCGCGACGAAAAAGTACAAAATCACCTTCATCAAGGACGGCCAGCCGATCGAAGTTGACCCGGAAAAAATCCCGTACGGTCACGACGGGCTTCCCGGCAGCATCCTCGATATTTCGCAGGGTTTCCACAAAGGTCTCGACCACGCCTGCGGCGGCGTTTGCGCCTGCTCCACCTGCCACGTGATCGTTCACGAAGGCCTCGAGTCCTGCAACGAAGCCACCGATGCCGAACTCGACCAGCTCGACGAAGCCCCTGGCGTCACGCCGAAATCGCGCCTCGGCTGCCAGTGCGTCCCCGACGGCACAAAAGACATCGTCGTAGAAATTCCGGACTGGAACAAAAATTATGCCAAGGAAGCCGAGCACTGATGCCGCCAACATTTGATTGGGATGACGTGGAAGAGATCGGCATTCAACTCGCCGACAAATACCCGAATATCGATCCGCTCACGGTCCGTTTCACCGATCTCCACAAATGGGTCTGCGAACTCCCGAATTTCACCGGCGACCCCAAGCTTTCCAACGAGGGAAAGCTCGAAGGCATCCAGATGGCCTGGCACGAGGAATACACCGACCGGCAGACCTAGCGCCGGCCTCGCTTTTCCCGGAATCTTGCCTCGCCCCTTTCGCATCCAAAGAAACCGAATCCGCCAATAGCCGTCTATACGCCAGCCACCACCGAGGAGGACAGATGGCCTTCGCCACCGAAACAGACCTGCGCTACCCGGTCGGCAAGTGGGAGCGTCCCGATACGCTCACCGATGAACAGCGCCTTGCCTTCATCGACCAGATTGGCGAAGCTCCCGCCAAAATGCGCGGCGCTGTCGCAGGACTAAGCGACCAGCAACTCGAAACGCCCTACCGTCCTGGCGGCTGGACCGTTCGTCAAACGGTTCATCACGTTCCGGATAGTCACATGAATGCCTTCATGCGTTTCAAGCTTGCTCTCACCGAAGACATTCCGACAATCAAGCCCTATCTCGAAGCGCGCTGGGCCGAGCTCGCCGACGCGAAGGCTCCCATCGGTCCATCGCTCGATCTTCTCGAGGCCCTGCACAAGCGCTGGATCGCTCTGCTCGCTTCGCTCAAGCCCGCTGATTGGCAGCGCGAATTTATGCATCCCGAACACGGCAAGAAAATGTCGCTCGACCAGACACTCTCACTGTACGCCTGGCATGGCAGGCACCATGTCGCCCACATCACCGCCCTGCGCGAGCGGAATTCCTGGCGTTAGTTTATGAAAGAAATTTTAGAGTTATACCCGGCTCCGCATCTGCTAGTGCCGGTGAACGGTAGTCAGCAAGTTGCTAGCTCATCGGGCTTGCGGTCTCTTGGTTTGAAACGCGCCGATCACAAACCCAAGCGCCCGTAGCTCAGGTCCCATTCTGACCGCCCACGGCCAGAATTGACCTGAGGCCGCCGCCGTTGACGCCTCTACCTTCTTACGTCTGCCAATACGGCCGATAACCGTAATACTCGTACACCTCAGCGCCCCACGTCTGATTGGCCAAATCCGGCCAATCGTCCTTGTCGAATCCCGGCGCATTTTTCATCCGGTCTTTGTCGATGTCCAGCACAGCCACCTTCTGCGACAAATCGAATGTCAATGCTTCCCACGGAATCGCAAAATGTTTGTCGCCCAACCCAAGCACGCCGCCAAACGACAAGATCGCATAGGCCATTCGGCTGTTCCTAGCGTCAATCACAAGGTCTTCGATTTTTCCCAGATCCTCCTGAGCGGTGTTGATCACCTTCGCTCCGAGAATCGATTTCTTCACCACCACCGTGTACGCGCCAGGCGCTTGCCTTGCTCCGCTCTGCATAAATCCTCCTAGTAACCTTTTACGTCTATGCCACGCGGTCAGCGGTAGGGCGAATCGGTAGATTTACGTATTTTGCGCGATGAATTTCATCACCGAGCGCAGATGCCAATCGCTGTAATTTCCTTCGACGCAACTCGCTGAAACAACAACAACTAGCGCGCACTCAGGCCACTACTGCGTGCTCCTTCCATTCATTACCTGCTTCAGCGTATAGCCGCCGCTGCGAAGATGCGGTTTCATTCTCGAACGCGACGAGTGACGCAATCAGGGTCGCAAACGATTCGTCGCATCTTCATAGCACTTTGGGGGAAAGAGAGAATTCAAAATGGATCGCAACAAAAAAACGGCCGTCTTCGGAATCTACTCCACGCTGGACGCGGCGAATAACCCCACCGACGTTCTCGTGAAGAGCGGTTTGCCGTCTTCCGACATTTCGGCGCTGCTGCCCGATAACCTCGGCTCCCGGCCAATTGGCACCGCGAAATCGACAAAAGCTCCGGAAGGTGCTGCGGCCGGCGGCGGTTCGGGGTGGTAGTTGGCGGCGCAATCGGCCTTCTCGCAGGCATAGGCGCTCTCGCGATTCCGGGAGTCGGTCCGCTCATCGCAGCGGGCCCGATTATGGCCACGCTGGCAGGGGTGGGAGTCGGTGCCGCTGTCGGTGGTGTCGCCAGTGCGCTGATTGGTCTGGGCATTCCGGAGTACGAAGCCAAGCGTTACGAAGCTCGTTTGAATGAGGGCGGCGTCCTGCTTTCCGTTCATTGCAATACCGCCGGCGAAGTGAAGCGAGCCAAGAATCTGATGGAAGGCACCGGTGCGGAAGACATCTCTTCCGCGACCGAGTCGGCAGTTTCAAGCGATCGCAAGGTGCGATCCGCGAAGCCGTAGGATCGAAAGAATCTGACGCAGTTCTGGTGAAAGAAAGCGTTGTGTTGCAAAAACTTTAGCGCGTACCGAGAGGAGAAAAACATGCTGCTTCTAATCATCATTCTCGCCCTGCTATTCGCCGGCGGCGGCGGCTACTACGGATATTCCCGCTGGGGTGCTGGCGGCGGACTCGGCATCGTCGGAACCGTGATTGTGATCGTTCTCGTTCTGTATCTGCTCGGCGCGATGCGCTAGTTCGTCGTCTCCCTAAACGCCGCGCCGCATTCTCTCTCGCCGGCGGCCTCTTGTCCTCTGAGGCCGCCTTGTCAATTCGCCGCGTTTCACCCATAATTGAACGTCTCGCTTTCTGCATTTCCTTCCGCGGCGCTATGGTGCAACGGTTAGCACGCGGCCCTTTCAAGGCCGAAATACGGGTTCGATTCCCGTTAGCGCTACCAACTTTCAGGAATTTACAATCCGGTTCCCGCCGGCTTCCCGTTCCGAAGGCATCCCCGCGCTTCTGGCGGCGGCTAAATGCGGAATACGCTAAGCATGGGAGGAACAAATTGGTCATGAAGGAAGCCAACAAACGTTGGATTTTTCGCTGGATTCACATCCTCTTCAGCATTCCGATACTCGGTTATATCTACAATCCGTTTGAAAAACTTCCAGACTATGCGCTCGCTACTCGCTTTGTCTTCCTGCCAGTAATGGTCCTTTCCGGATTGTGGATGTGGAAAGGCCATCTGGTTCGGCGGCTTCTTTCGAAAAGGCCGGTAGACTTATTTGCTGCTGCCACGCTTGTGATAAATGAACATCGACTGTGTTACCGTCACCGGCCATGCCCTTACGGCGATGATATTTCGGAATAGAATTTATGTTACGCAGACTTGGCCTCGCAATTTCGTATTTCATTGCCACCGTCTATTTCCTGGCGATTCTGTTGCCGTCTATCTACTGCCTCCGCCATGGATGCAAAGGACCGGGTGAGGGCGATGCTTTTATGCCCGCCTTCGCTCTTATTCCCATCGGCGGAATAGCTACGGCATTCGCGTTGGTCAACGCCATTCAGCAAATCAGAAAAAGACATTCATGGTCCTGGGTTTTCTGGGTTGCTGCAATTGTGTTCGCGATTTTACTTCTCGCCACCTTGTCCGTTATCGCGCTTGTGATTTACTTCACTGCTTTTCATCGGCGCTAAAGCGGGTTTGTCTCCATCTTTTCCGAATGCCGCCCGCCATTGCTTTGAATGGTTGCGCGCTGCGCTAAGCGCGGCTAAATTAGATGCCGGAGTCGGAGCCATTCATGAAAAAGTCCGCGCCGGAAAAATCTGCTTCTGCTTCAATCGACGCAAAGATCAAGGAACTGGGTGACTGGCGGGGGACGACGCTCGCAAAGGTGCGTGGCATCATCCACCAGGCCGACCCTGAGATCGTCGAAGAGTGGAAGTGGGCCAAGGCGAAGTCGCCGGGCACGCCCGTCTTCTCCCACGGCGGCATCGCCTGCACCGGCGAGACATACAAAAGCGTCGTCAAGCTCACATTTGCTAAAGGCGCTTCGTTGAAAGACCCTTCGCATTTATTCAACTCCAGCCTCGATGGCAACGTCCGCCGCGCCATCGATATTCACGAAGGAGAGAAAATCAACGAAGCGGCCTTGAAGGATCTCATCCGCGCTGCAGTCGCCCTCAATCTCGAACGCCCAACAAAAAGCAAAAGCAAGCCGAAACCCAGCCGCTCGGGCAGCAAGCGGGTCGGCTAGCTGCTGGACGGCGAGAGAAATCGCTGCGCTTCGTATGTTTTTTCGCCCCCACTTCCTAGGTCGTCCGCGTACGATCTCTCCGTAGCTCAGGTCTTATTCTGGCTCGTAGTTGGCCAGAATTGACCTGAGGCCGTCGTCAGCCATTCAACCGTTCAAAATAAAAGTTGACCATCCACATCTTTCCAACCATCCTGCCCCTCTGCGTTTGGATCTGGAAATATTCCAAACCGAAGGAGAACAACGTGACGCAAATCAGGAATTTCCCCGGCCAAGCCCATAAACTCGCCGCTGGCTTCCCAGGTTTCTTCCTCGTCTGCCTTCTTGCTTTCGCTGTTGTCCCCGCCTCCGCCCAGAGCCGGCCCAAAGCCGAAACAATCGAAGCCACCGCCTCGGGAACCGATTTTCAAGCCGGCCAGCTCGTCACCGTCACCTTCAGCATCTATGAATACTCGCCTCTATCCGATCGGCAAATCCTCAACGACGCATTTCAAAAAGGCAAAGACCAAGGCCTGTATAACGCACTTTCCAAAATGCGCGCAGTCGGCCACATCGCAGTCACCGGTACGCTCGGCTACGACGTCAGCTACATCCGTATGGCTCCCACTCCCAACGGCCGCAAGATCCGCTTCATTACCAATCGTCTTCTGCGCTTCGGCGAAGTCTATTGGGACACCCGCTCGGAATCCTACAATCTCACCGCCGGCGAAATCGATTTGAACGATGAGGATAAATCCAAGAGCACGGGCGTTCTCTATCCCGCCGCGCAGCTCGTGATGAACAAGGACGGCGAACTGCAAATGAACCTGATTGGCAGCCCGTGGAACCTAGTCAGCATCATCGACTGGAAGGGAAGCCCAGGCGTCAACTAACAGCAGCGTCGGCTTTAGCATGCGCCCCAAGTAACAGCGAAGTGCTGACGTCAATTTTTTGGCTTGAACCCGCGCGCGTTCTTCGTCCATGCTCTTGCTTTCTCAGTAGGGGCACGGCATGTCGAAGATTCCGCATAGGTTCGCGGGGCCGTGCGCGAACGCCCTGCATGCAACCTTCGCACCAACGCGACGTCTCTCGCGCTTTAAATGTCTTAAGCAAGGTTTCGCCACGTTCTCAGACTGCGGCGATTTTGCGGTAGCTCAGGTGCTATTCTGGCCCGCCTTTGGCCAGAATTGACCTGAGGCCTTGCACTTCAAGCGGAAACTCGCAAATGTTTTCTTTGCCTTTCCGTCCCAACCGCCTCAAAATACCCCTTACCCAAAGCCCTAAATAGCATCCCTCAAACCGGGTGTAGCGGCTCTGCGCGCCACTCGGAAGCTGCAGGTGCCATATGACCAACGCCTGGAAACAGCAGGAAGGCCAGATTGTCGATGGACGATATCGCCTCGTCCTCTATCTCGGCGGCTCAGACCATAGCGCCGTCTTCCTCACCGAGCTGCCCAATACCCGCGAGCGCGCGGCCATCAAATTGATCGGCTCCGACCCCGCCGAAACCGATTCCCAGCTCTCCCGCTTGCGCCGCGCGGCCAAACTCTCGCATCCCCACCTCGCCCGCATTCTCGAATCCGGGCAAGCGCAAATCGGAAGCGCGCACGTGGTCTACCTGGTGACCGAATATGCCGAAGAAGACTTGTCCTTGATTTTGCCCGATCGTGCTCTTTCGCCCGAAGAAGTACGCGAGATGCTGCCCCTCGTTGTTGACGCGCTGCAATATCTGCATTCGCACGGGTTTGTGCACGCGCGCCTGAAGCCCTCCAATATTCAAGCGGTCAGCGACCAACTGAAACTCTCCATTGATGGCGTATGCGCCCCGCACGAGCGTGGCTCTTCCGGTGAAAAGGCCAGCCCCTACGATCCGCCGGAGCTCGCGCCCACGGGGCCTTCTCCCGCCGGTGATGTTTGGTCCCTCGGGATGACCATTGTCGAGGTCCTCACGCAGCGTCTGCCCATCTGGGAATGGACCGGTCATGCCGATCCACCTGCGCCGCGCACGTTGCCGCCGCCTTTTCTCGAAATCGTTCGCAATTGCCTGCGCCGCGATCCTGCCATGCGTTGCGCGCTGCGGGAAATTTCGGAAAATATCGGCCTTCAACCTGCTCTCCAGGCCGAATCGGCCCGCATTGCATCCATGAGCGCGGCGCCGGCGTTGAAGCCCACTTCCTATGGACCGGCATCGTCGCAAACCGAACGTGTCCTCGCTACGAATCCGCCTCCGCAAAAATCAAACTCGCGTTACGCGGTCCAAGCTGCCGCCTTCATTTTGGCGCTCGCCGCTGTGATTGCCATCCCGCGATACTTTCGCCACTCCAGCAAGTCGATTGAATCAGAGCCTGTAGCCGCCAGTGCCGCTGCTGCGGCACCTGTTGCTGTCAAAGCGGAGGCGCCAAAGATAGAACCAGCGTCGGGGCCTGCGGTTCAGCCTGCTGCACAACCGGTGGCTCAGCCCGCAATTCAGCCCGCGCCTCAACCTGCGCCCGCGAAGCGCGAACCCGCTCCTAAACCGGCCGCGCATGTGAACGCACCGCGCGTAAACCCTACTGGGCCCGAACCGTTCGCTCCCAAAAAGCCTGCCGCCCCCACGACCCCTCGGCCAAGTCCGCGCCCCGCCGTCAACGCGTCCGCCTCAGTGCCGACGCGCGGCCAGGTTGCGCACAAATCAATGCCAGACGTCTCGCAAAAAGCCCTCGATACGATTCGAGGCAAAGTGCGCGTCAGCGTAAAAGTGAATGTTGATGCCTCAGGCAAAGTAACGGACGCCAGTTTCGAAGCCCCCGGTCCAAGCAAATATTTCTCCGACGCCGCAATCCACGCCGCTAAGAATTGGACCTTCGCGCCGCCCAGCTCCAGCGGCGAAAAAGTCCCAAGCGAATGGCTACTCCGTTTCGAATTCGCCCCCAACGGCACCGAAACATTCTCCTCGGAGATCAATCCTTAAAGCAGCGTAGGCTTCAGCCTGCGCCACCAAACCACAGCGGCAAGTTCTCTCTAGACAAGCACAAATCGCCGCATCGTTCTTTCGTCTTACGTATTCTTCTCAGTAGGGGCAGCATGCCGAAGATCCGGCATAGGTTCGCGGGGCCGTGCCCGAGCGCCACATGCACCTGTGGGCAACCGAGCGCTGCGCTGCAATCGCCGCCGCGTTTTCCATTTTCCGCGCATTCTGATACGATCTTGCTTTCGAAATCTTCGTAGGGTGCAGCAGGCCAATTGTTGCGGTTAGCCGCACCGCCGAATTTCTAATCGCAGTCGATTTACAGAAAAAAGGTCAAGTAGCTGTAAACAGGCGCCTTAGCGATTTTCTAACCGCAACAAGAACGACATTTTCGCGCAACAGGCCAATTTCCGCGCGAAGGAGACAATCCGTGGCAGATCTGATGAGAACTTCAAATCCGGCCCTCAACGAGCGCGCCTTTCAAGGGGAGCGCGCCGTCCTCGGCGAGGCGATGACGCTGCAGGGCACCGTTAACAAGACAGGCGTGCTGCTGATTTGCGCCGTCGCCACCGCGGCATGGACCTGGAATCTTTTTCTGCATTCGCACTCGCCGCAAACGGTGATGCCGCTCGCGGTTCTCGGGGGCATCGGCGGCTTGATTGTCGCGATGGTAACGATTTTCAAGAAGGAATGGTCCGGAGTTACAGCTCCGATTTACGCTCTGCTCGAAGGGCTGGTTCTTGGCAGCATTTCGGCGATGCTGGAATTGCGTTTCCCGGGAATCGCGATTCAGGCCGTCAGTTTGACCTTTGGCACACTGGTGGTTTTGCTGCTGGCCTACCGCTCGGGATTGATTGCTGTCACCGAAAAATTCCGCCTCGGCGTCATCGCCGCGACGGGCGGCATCGCGCTTTTCTATATCGTCGAAATCGTGCTCGGGTTTTTCGGCGTCCATTTCACCGCGATCAACGGTTCGGGCGCGATCGGAATCGGCTTCAGCATTTTTGTCGTGATTATCGCGGCGCTCAATCTTGTGCTCGATTTCGATTTCATCGAAACGGGAGTGCGGGTCGGCGCGCCGAAGTACATGGAGTGGTACGGCGCCTTCGGGCTGATGGTCACGTTGATCTGGCTTTACTTCGAGATTTTGCGCTTGCTCTCGAAGCTCCGCAGCCGCGACTAACTTTTGTCGAACTAAAACTCCTCGATGCCCGTTGACGCGCATCTGCTGAAAAAACTGCTGCGCGACCTCGTCGCAATCGATTCCGTAAATCCCACGCTGGTTTCCGGCGCGCGCGGTGAGGCAGCCGCTTCAGAATTTCTGTGCAAATTTCTCCGAGAGCACGGAATCCCGGCAGAACTCGAAGAAGCGACGCCGGGCAGACCCAGCGTCGTAGCGCTGCTTTCATCCCCGAGCGCACCGGGGAAGCAAATCAGCGAGAAGAAATCGGCAGCGCTTGCGATTCTTGCACACATCGATACCGTGGGCGCGGGCGACATGCCCGAGCCATTCACGCCGCGCGAACGCGACGGGCGTCTCTACGGCCGCGGCGCGCTCGATATCAAGAGCGGCGTCGCCGCGATGTGCGCCGCCGCGATTGCGGCTCGCGATGCCGGTATGATTCAAAAGCAGCTGCTGATTGCGGCGGTGGTGGATGAAGAGTGCGACAGCATCGGCACGGAAGCTTTGCTCAAGCGCTACACGGCAGATGCTGCCATCGTGATCGAGCCGACCGATTTGCGCCTCACGATTGCCCACAAGGGGTATGCGTGGTTTGAGATTTTGACGCACGGCCGCGCCGCGCACGGCAGCCTTCCCTCGGAAGGCCGCGACGCGATCCGCATGATGGGCCGTGTGCTGAATATTCTGGACGCGCTCGATCGCAAGCTTGCGTCTCTCACGCCGCATCCGCTTCTGGGCCACGGTTCGCTTCACGCTTCTGTGATTCGCGGCGGCCAGGAACTTTCGAGCTATCCCGCGGAGTGCCGCTTGCAACTCGAGCGCCGGATGCTGCCCGATGAATCTGCAGGCGAAACCGAAGTGGAATTGCGCAGCCTTGTCGCCGGACTTTCGGCTCGCGACACTGATTTTCGCGCCACGGTACGCGGGCTCGGCTCGCGTCGCGCCTATGAAATCGCGCGAGACGCCCCTATCGTCGAGCTCGCCCGCAATGCGATTCGGAAAATTCTCGGTTCAGATGCCGCAGAACAGCTCGCCGGAATGGCGGCGTGGACGGACACAGCTCTTCTCGCCGAAGCCGGCATCCAAGGAATCGTTTTCGGTCCCAGCGGCCGAGGACTGCACGGAAAAGAGGAGTACGTGGAGCTGAATTCCGTCACTCAATGTGGCGAGATTTTGCTCGAAGCAATCCGGGCTGCCTGCAAACTGTAGTTTCAAAATCTGTAAGCAGCGTTCAATTCGGTAACGTTTTCTCCCCACCCAAACGGGTCCCAATCCTGACGTTTACTGCTCGTGTCTGTAACCAGCGGCGTTTGCGGTACTTGCGCGCTTTTGTGGCTGGCCTTCCGCATGCACTTCTACTGCCGACTACAGGGCTCGGCCACTTCAGGTTTTGGTTATGGGCGACCCGAGGGTGTGAGCGTGAGAGAGCTGAAAACAAGATTGAACGCACGCCGAGGTGGGGACCAGACGCGCGGGTTTTCGATGATTGAAATGCTGGTGGTGATAGCGATTGGCATGGTCATCGCGGGAATCGCGATTATTCAAAGCCGGCCAGCTCTGATGCAGTTTCGTGCTAACGCGGCCAAAGATCTGGTGCAGGCGACCTTGCGACGAGCCCGAGAAACAGCAATCTCCGACCGGCGTTCGGTGAAGGTGGAATTCCTGGTGAATCCTGCTGGAAATCCTCCAGGGTCCTACGTGAGATTGACGCGGCTCGGAGGAGGAGTTGGTCCGGACACGGTGATCGTCACGATCCCGATGCCGCCCAGCGTGATTTACACAACTTTTGCCGGAGAACCTGACACACCGGATGGTTTTGGAAATGGCGGGCCGATTTACTTCGGGGGAGTAAATAACGGACCGGCTGCAGGAATGATCTATCAAAGTGACGGGACATTCGCGGCCGCCACGGGAATTCCGATCAACGGCACGGTTTTCATGGGTATCGCGAACCAGCCGACCACAGCTCGAGCCGTCACCATTCTTGGAACCACGGGACGGGTGAGGTCCTATCACATCTCAGGGACAACGACATGGTTCGACTACTAGAGAGCAGGGGCAAAAGCGCGGAGGCGGAAATGCGGCGGAACTCAAACGCGGGATTTACGCTGATCGAAACCATGGTTTCCGTGGTGGTCCTGGCGATTGGCGTTTTAGGCCTTGCCGCGATGCTGGCCAGCAGCGTGGCGCGCATGAACGTATCGCAGGACGAGTACATCGCCCAACAGAAAGCCGCGGAAGCGGTTGAATCGATCTTCACGGCTCGCAATACCGGCCAAAAGACGTGGAACTCGCTTTGCAACATCGGTTCTGCCATTTGTCCCACCGGTATTTTCACAGCGACTCCCACCCAGCTTTGCGATCCGGGTCCCGATGGAATTGTGGGAACGGCTGATGACAACTGCGCCCTGATCGACAGCATTGTGACACCCGGCCCTGATGGAAAACTGGGCACCGCCGATGATGTGCTGATCGGGCTTTCCAATTTCGCGCGCACGATCACCATTACTGCGATACCCGGCACAACGGAAGTGCGGCAGATTACCGTGACAATTAACTACACGGCAGGCGGGTTCAACCGGACCTACACCCTGACCACGAACATTTCGGCGTTCTCATAGAGAACTGCGAGGGAGACAGAGGATGAAACGCCAAGCCGGATTCAGCCTGATGGAAGTACTGGTGGCCACAGCTTTGATGGTCATCATCATGGGAACCACCCTGCGCGCGCTGTCCGATGCGACGCATGCGAATGAGGCGGTGACGCTGATGGCAGACTCGCAGGAAAACCTGCGGGCCGGAATGAACTATATGACGAAGGATCTCATAGAAGCAGGGGAAGGGCTGCCGCAAGGCGGAATTCCGATTCCGAACTCCGCTACTCCGCTAAACCCGGCTCCAGCGCTCGCTTCTGCGGTAAACCGCCCAGGTCCGGTAGGTGGTCCTGCGACGTTCCCGCCCAGTTTCTTAACCCTCCCCGCCATCACGGATGGTTTCCAGCAAGGGCCTCAAGCGGTGACGCCGAACCCGAACGTGCCGGGAGGCGTGTTGCTGGGCACCAAAACCGATTTTATTACGCTTGTCTACGCTGACAACACCATTATCGATACGGTTCACAACACAACCCTGAATTCGCTGCCCATATTCCTGGCGACGAGCGGCGGCAATCCAGGTTGTCCGGCCGGTAGCCTCGACCCCACCGGGCTCACCGCAACATTTGACGCGAACTGCATAACTCTACCTACTGGCAATACGGCCATCACGCCCGGCGATCTGATCATGTTCCAGAACGCCAATGGCGCCACGATTCAAACGGTAACGGCGGTCAACGGTCAAAAGCTTACGTTCACAGGCGGCGGAGGCGGAGATGCATTCGCGCTCAATGGAACGGGGAAACCAAGCGGAACGATCGCCAACATGAAGAATCCCGACGGGAGTTTTCCTCCCACAACGGCATCGCGCATCTGGATGATTACATATTACTTGAACACAGCGAATCAGCAACGGCCCATGTTGATGCGCCAGGTGAATTTTCGCCCAGCATCGCCTGTCGCGGAAGTGATTGAAGACCTCTCGATTTCCTACGATATCAACAGCGGTCCTCCAAACACAAACACGGTTGAGCCGCTGTATTCGCCGAACGCGATCCGAAAAGTGAATCTCTCGCTAGCGGCGCGGGCGGACAGCGCCTACAGCCAAAACAAGCAATATTTCCGGAATAATTTGCAGACACAAGTCAGCGTCCGCAGCCTGGCTTTCTTTAACTCGTTTCAGTAAATGCCGCAAAGGAGAACATCTGTGAGGAATCGACACGAACAAGGCATGGCACTGATAACGGCGCTCCTGGTGCTCTTGCTGATCTCGTCCATGATCGTGGGCATGTCGTTCTTGGTGCTCACGGACCAGAAGCTCGGCGGAAACAACTCCGACCGGCAAAGGGCCTTCTACGGCGCGGAAGCCGGCATGGAGTCTCTCACGACATCCTTGCAAGACGCGTTCTCCAACAACTATGCACTGAGCGCGAATGACATCACGAACATCGTGGCCAATACGCAAACCACAACCACGAATCTTCCGGGCATGCAGTTCCTGAACCCCGACGGTACGAACGGCTTCGTGATCAATTTCACTCCGGATACGTCCCCCAATAACCTGGGGAACCCAGCAGCAACGAATCATACGATCCTTTCGGGCACCTACGCAGGCCTGGTGGGGCTTCTGACTCCATATACGCTGCAGGTAACGTCGCGGACACCGTTTGGGTCTGAGGTAAGGCTGCAACGAACGGTGCAGACAGTGGCGATTCCCGTTTTTCAATTCGGAATTTTCTCCGACACGGATCTGAGCTTTTTCGCGGGACCGAATTTCGATTTCGGTGGACGCGTGCATACGAACGGCAACCTCTGGCTGGCGGAAGGCGACGGAAGCACGTTAACAATGAGGGACAAGGTAACCGCGGTAGGCGAAGTAGTTCGTACGAACCTCGAGAACGGCTGGCCGCTCACGACCAGTTACAACGGCACCGTCACCATCACCCAGAACCCAGGTTCGGGTCCTTTCGCTGCCTTGGCTCAGAACCAGGGAAGCACCACCGGGACAAGCTGGTTTGGCAATATCGGAGGAACCCAGGAAACGGCCTTTCAAACTGTCTCTAATTCCTATAACGGAGACATAGGCAACGGCGCTACCGGCGTGAAGGCCCTTGACCTTACGATTGCGACTCCAGCCATCGGCGGAACAGCCATCGACATGATCCGCCCCGGGGTTCCTAACGAGCAGAATACAAATCCTGGAAAACTAAACGAACGTTATTATCGCCAGGCCAGCCTGCGGATCTTGTTGGCTGACTACGGCCCGTCCGGCACTTGCGCTGATACAGATCTGGTAAATTATCCGATGATATCGGCAGGAGGTTTTGTCGATCTCGCCTGGCTAGCCTGGGATTCAAACGGGCCAGCCGCTCCGGCGGGCGGCACGGTGGGCAAAGTGCCAGGGACGCCCGGCGGGGCCGGCTGGTTTAACGCCGGTACGATAGGGACGAGCGTGTTTCCGCTTCCCGTCTCGGCTGCGACGAGCAACGCCGCTTACACCGCGGCTGATGGGTATTGGTATCAGAAATGGTTTCCGATTGAGACGGGATGTATCCGCATCGACTATCAGAAGAAAGACGCCAGCGGGTTTGTAGATGTAACGCAAGAGATTCTGAGGTTTGGCTGGACGGGACGAAATATCAATCCCGTAACGAAAGCCCAGATCACGACCAATCCTCCGCCTACTCGTGTTCCTATGCCGGCCGCGCAGGTGAATGGATCGGGACCCACAATCAACGGTGGTGTTGCGCTGGCGGGTTGCGGACCGGACCCCAGTCCGAATGCCATCGTTCGTATGGCGCGCTTGCGTGACAATCCTTCTACAGCAGTTGGCGTTGGCGGATGCACTGCCGCGGGCAGCGCCGCGTCGCAACTTGGCACGGACGAATGGCCGAATGTGCTGTTCGACGCTCGCGAGGCAAACTTGCGAGATACAGCTCTGGCCGGTAACGCTGAGACGCTTGCTGGAGCCATGCAATACGTGGAACTGGACGTGAACAATCTCGATCGTTGGTTTAGCGGGACCCTGGGTGCAAGCGGCGGGCTGGCAAACAATACCACCGGGTATACCGTTTATTTCTCCGACCGGCGAGGGGACCGTAAGGATCCCAATTCACCCGCATCAGTCGGCCCGGGCCCGATGAAGACCGGCGGTTTCGGCTACGATGACATCGTCAACCCAGCGAGCGCTAGCGGCTGCCCAGACGGCGCACTGGCTAATGCCGAGGATTTCGAATCGGATTTCGTCCACGGCACGGACCCAAATCCTCCCGCGTCACCGCGTATCTACGGAGGCCTGTTTCCGACAGACGCTGGCGTGAACCCGAACAATCTTTGGAGCATCGCCGGCGTTGCTATGGGAATTCCGGGCGTGCTGAACGCGGTTACAGGCGCCAATCCCAATTGCGCTGGGCCGGGGAAAGACTGGCCCTTCGCAGTGGTCGCAAACGCACAGGATCTTCGCGAAAACGCGCCGGTCTTCTACCGCCGCGCGTTGAAAATCGTGAACGGAAGCACGATTACCCTTGGGCAGTGCGACGGAGTTGCTTGTGGTCTTACTATCGTTGCCGAGAATCCGGTGTACGTGCAGGGCGACTACAATGCTGGAATCAACGGCAATTTCGCCACCCCTTTTGTGGCAGCTTCGGTGATCGGCGACGCCGTGACACTTCTGTCGGATAGGTGGAACGACGTGAACTCCTTCGCGTTTCCTTATGCTCCGGGGACGCGTGCCGCAGTGACGACGAGCTATCGGATGGCCATCGTCGGCGGCAAGACAATCCCATTCAAGCAGCCGACGGTCGGCGGAGTGGGACAAGACTTCGGGACTGACGGCGGAGTTCACAACTTCCTGCGCTATATCGAGGCCTGGGGCGGCCAGACGCTCTGGTACAAGGGATCCATCGTGGCCCTGTTCTACAGCCACCAGGCCGCGGGCACGTTCAAGTGCTGCACTACCGTGTACGGCCCGCCCACTCGAGGCTACAGCTTCCAGACGGAGTTTTTGACTCCGACCTTGCTGCCGCCGCGAACGCCGATGTTCCGCGACATCAATACGCTTGGCTTCACGCAGATGGTTCTGCAGACGGAAGGAGTGGACTAGTTCTTGATCCGAAAGCGCTGTAAGGTGCAAGAGCACCGGCGCCAGCAACGTAGAACCGGGATTCGCGAAGATTGGAAGTGATCGCGCGTCCCGGAAAAAGAACAGTTTTTTTCCGCAACACCCCTAGCGGCTCCCGTTCCCCCCGGAGCCGCTTTTTATTTTTGGAGCAATGCGCGCCTGACGATTCAGGAGGAGACGGGGCGCGTGCGCGGGGTGAAATTTGTGTTTGCGGCGGGTGTGGCGCAGGAGGGCGAGACGCTCCGTGTTCACTGCCAATCGTCCCAAATCGGCATGTTCGCAATTCGTTTTGGGATGCGAATGCCGCACTGCAACAACTAGAAGCACGCGCGATGCTTGGCTCACATGCCCGTTCAGCGCACGTTGTCATTCTGGGCGAAGCGAAGAATCTCTCTTCGTGCCTGGCTGTGCGGCGAATCGTGGCCGGGATGACGACGTTGACAGCAGCGCAGAACCCGCCGAATAATCTGGGCATGGCAAAACCGGAGACGGTTCGACGGATCAAAAGCTATTCATCGGAAAGTGGCTACGTGTACCAGTATCAGTTTCAAGACGCGCATCCCGCGCAGCAGGGAAGCGTGAAGGGAAACGAGTACGTCTATTACGTGTCGTCAGATCGAAAGAAAATGTTTCCGGTGCGCATTTTTGTGGGAAAGGATGCGATCAAGAAATGGGGCGAAGCAACCGGGCGTCCGCTCACGGGAACGGAAGAATATGCCGCGGCGAAGATGCGGTTATTTCAGGCATTCGACGAAGGCGAAGAGCTTTCCGCCAACGGTCCGGCGTTGGTCGTGGACGAATCAAACCTGAACGCTTTGCTCCAGCGCCTCGATCTGTAGTCTTTTTCGCGGCCTTTTTCCAACCTTACATCCGCGAGAGCACAGCCGCGCGCAGTGCGGGTTCCAAAATCTCAAAGCGAAATTTATAACCAGCAGCGAGCATACGTTCCGGTTTTACGCGGTCGCTGCTGAGCAAGATGGCGTCGGCCATTTCGCCCATAGCGAGGCGCAGCACAAACGCAGGCGCCGGAAAAATGGCCGGCCGATGCAGCATGCCGGCCAGAAGTCGCGTGAATTCTTTATTTCGTACCGGGTTTGGCGCCACCACATTCACCGGTCCCGTCACCTGCTCGTTGGCAATTGCGTGGCGGATGATTCCCACCACATCCTCGATCGCAATCCACGACATCCATTGCTGCCCGCTGCCGAGGCGTCCGCCAACTCCGAGCTTGAAAGGCGGCAGCATCTTCGGCAACGCTCCTCCTTTGCCGGAAAGCACGACACCGGTGCGAAGCATCACCGTGCGGAGGCCCATCGCGGGCGCGCGGCTGGCTTCGGCTTCCCAGTCGCGGCAGACCAATGCGAGGAAGTCTGTACCGTTGGTGCTCGATTCGGTGAGAATTTCGTCGCCGCGAGAGCCGTAGTAGCCGATTGCCGAGGCGACAATCAGGACTCGAGGTCTTTGCTTGAGCCGCGAAAGCGAATCCACGAGAACGCGAGTGGTGTCGATCCGGCTGCTGCGCAGAAGCTGTTTGCGTTCTTCGGTCCAGCGGCCATCGGCGATTCCCGCGCCGCTGAGGTGGATCACAGCGTCGAGGCTCTCGAGGCCCGCCACGTCAACGGTCGCGCGCATCGGATCCCACGGGATGTCGCCTGGATTCGCCGCCCTACCGGGCCGGTTGAGATGAACAATGTTGTGGCCGTCGGATTTCAAGGCCGTCGTCGCAGCCGTTCCGATAAGTCCCGAGCTTCCGGAAATAAGGATCCTCATGTGCTGGTGTTTTCTCCCGCTTCGCTCACGGAATCTACCCTAAGGTGCGAAGTGCCTCGCGTCAAGCGATTGAAGCAAGCATCGAATATGCACCGTTCACCCGATTCAAATTCACAAAAGTTGAAACAGCTTTGCAGTTCGCTCGTCCATCTAAGATAAACTCATCGGCTGCTCATGAGGTGATGATGAATTATTTGGCCCGCAGATATGGCGCACTAATCGTGCTGGTGATGCCTCTTTTGATCTCGTCCGCCCCAGGAAAGGATCAGAACGCTGGCATCCGCGGATTCTTTCCCGAGCGCACCAAATCCGAACACGCTCTTGAATCGAAGCTGCAGGGAATCCCCAACGCCGCGCATGCCGAGAGCAATTTGCGCCATCTGACGAGCCAACCGCACAGGGCCGGAACGGAAGCAAGCCACCAGGTGGCTGAGTGGCTGCGAGAGCAATATCGAAGCTTTGGCTTCGACGCCGAAATTGTTACTTACAGCGTGTGGATGGCGGAGCCGCGGGAAGTGAAACTGGAACTCGTCGCGCCATCCAAAAAAGCACTCGCTACGCCCGAGCAGCCGGTGGACGTGGACAAAGACACGATGGACCCTCGCGTCGTGATGGCACTTAACACCTACTCGCCTTCGGGCGAAATTACCGCGCCGGTGGTTTACGTGAACTATGGAACGCCTGAGGATTACGCGGAACTCGATTCGCTGGGCGTGAGTGTGCAAGGAAAGATCGCAATTGCCCGGTACGGGCACAATTATCGCGGCATCAAGTCAAGATTGGCTGAAGAGCATAAGGCGGCGGGACTGATTATCTTTTCGGATCCAGCCGACGACGGTTATATGGCCGGTGATGTATTTCCCAGAGGTCCATGGCGGCCCATGAGCGGGATTCAGCGCGGCTCGATCCTTTACACGGAATATTATCCCGGGGACCCGCTTACTCCGGGAATCGCGTCAACGCCCGATGCAAAGCGAATCGCGCCCGCCCAGGCGGCGAACCTGCCGCACATTCTGACGATGCCAATCAACGCGCAAGACGCGTGGGCAATTCTCGAACACCTTGGCGGCCCGCACGTTCCGAGGAACTGGCAGGGAGGCTTGCCGTTTACCTATCACATGGGGCCCGGCAAATCGGAAGTTCACATGAAGCTGATGATGGATTTCGAGCAGCGTCCTATCTTCGACGTGATCGCAAAAATACGCGGCACCGATGATGGCCAATGGGTTGTTCTCGGCAATCACCATGACGCGTGGGTGTACGGGGCTGCCGATCCAAGCAGCGGAACGGCGGTAATGCTGGAAACAGCGCGGGCGCTCGGCGAGCTGGCTCGCAGCGGCTGGAAACCGCGCCGCACAATCGTGATGTGCGAGTGGGACGGGGAGGAGCCGGGACTCCTCGGTTCGACGGAATGGGTGGAAGCGAATCGAGCCGAACTCCAGGCGAAGGCCGTCGCATATTTAAATACCGATGTCGGGGTAACCGGGCCTAATTTCAGCGCAGGAGCGACGCCATCTCTGAAGGAATTGGTGCGCGACGTCGCGCGCCAGATACAGTATCCGGAGACAGGGCGAAGCGTGTATGACATGTGGCGAGAGCATGCCGCGCAGAAAAAAAACGCGCCCAATGGTATCGCGCGGCCGGAGCTCAAAGCAGAGGCTCCTGGTGAGACGCCCGTCGGCGCCTTGGGAGCGGGTTCTGACTTCTGTCCATTTTTTGATTTTGCGGGCATTCCTTCGTTGGACATGGGGTTCAGCGGCGACTACGGCGTCTATCACTCGCTGTACGACGATTTTTATTGGATGAAACAATTTGGCGATCCGACGTTTGTTTACCATGCGACGCTCGCGCGGATTCTGGGAACGGTCGCGTTGCGGCTGGACGAAGCGGATGTGCTGCCGTTCGACTATTCGGCATACGCAAGCGAAATTACTCGGATGATAAACGACGTGAACGCGCGCATGCGCGAACTGAAAGGCGCGGAGGGGTCCGATTGGAAGGCGGTGTCCGATGCGGGAGATCAGCTGGCGGCGTCGGCCTCCCGGACGGCGACGGCACTCGCAGCGATTTCGCCTGCCATGCTGAGCCCGGCCACCCAACGTGAACTGAATCGCGGGCTTGCGAGTGTCGAGCAGTCTTTGCTAGTTCCTGAGGGGCTCGTGGGACGTCCCTGGTACAAGCACACGATTTTTGCGCCGGGAAGTTATACGGGGTACGCGGCGGAGGTGATGCCTGGCGTGAACGAGGCGGTCGATCGCAATGATCCTGCTACATTCCACCGCGAGTCCGGCGCGCTTGCGGCCGCACTGGTGAGAGCGGCTGTGCGCCTCGACGAGGTGAGCGGTATGGCGAAGACAGCGGCCGGCGCACATTCCGGGCAATAGTTGATCGCCGCGCCGATTCGGAGGGGAATTGAAATTCCGCGCCGTGTGCGAAAGTTCACGATAGAATGAACGGCATGCGTGTTCGAGTGCTATTTTTCGGGCAGTTAAAGGACATTGTGGGCCTCGATCAGGACGAGGCTGAGCTTTCCGACGGCGCGCGTGTGGAGGATCTTTTTGAGCGCTACGGGCGGCGCTTTCCCAAGCTGGCTGAATTTCGTCCTGCGATCGCGACTTCGGTGAATCAGGAGTATGCCGGTTGGCGCGAGTCTCTTTCCGCGGGTGATGAGGTGGCATTTCTTCCGCCTGTGAGCGGGGGAGAGCATGTCGCGACGGTGGAGGATATCTTTCAGCTTGTCCGCGAACCGATCCGGCCCTTGGAGCTGATGGAAGCACTGAAGGCTCCGGAAAATGGCGCAGTGGTGGTGTTCGATGGGTTCGTGCGCAATAATTTCCGCGGCAAGCGGACGCTGTATCTCGAATATGAAGCCTACGAAGCGATGGCGCTCGCGAAAATGCGCGAGATTGGCTCGCAGATGCGAGAGAAGTTTCAGATTCATCGCGTCATCATCGTGCATCGCCTGGGGCGGCTCGAGATTGGCGAAACCAGCGTCTGGATTGCGGTGAGTTCGGCACATCGCGCCGCCGCGTTTGACGCCTGCCGCTACGCGATCGACACCTTGAAGTGTACCGTGCCTATCTGGAAGAAGGAATATTTCGCCGGTGGGGCGGTTTGGGCGGACGGCGAAATAGCGGGGGAAATACCCTCACAGGAAGCCATTTCCCGCGCAGATGAATCTACCTCTTAGATGAAAATATTGCTTCGGACGTTCAGCGCGGTTCCGCTGGCTGCCGCTGTGGTGTGTGCGGGGTTGTATACAGCGGCGGACGCGCAGGAACAGAAGAAGCCTTCGATTCGCGTGGATGTGAACCTCGTCAGTATTCTCGCCAGCGTGATCGATACGAATGGGCGGCCGGTTCCGGATCTCACGCAGGACGCGTTCCAACTAAAGGAAGAGGGCGTGCCGCAGAAAATTGAGCGCTTCGAAGCCCAGACGAACAGGCCGCTTGACCTCGCCCTGATGATCGATTCGAGCATGAGCACGTTCAAGGATCTGAAATTCGAGGCGGAAGCTGCCGCGCACTTCATCAAGCAGGTGGTCCGGCCTGCGGACACGTTGTCGGTGTTCGAATTCTCGGATTCTGTTATACAGCTCTCGGAATTTTTGGATGATGTGCCGAGGTTGCAAGCCGCCGCAGAGAGAATCAGCCCGGGCGCGGGAACGGCCATGTATGACGCAGTGGTGCTCGGATCGAATGCGCTGCGAAAGCTTCCGCAGGAAAGACGGCGCGCAATCGTTCTAGTGACGGATGGCGGGGAGACGACGAGCGTTTCGAAGTTTGACGACGCGCGCCGCGCGGCAATCCGCTCCGGCACGCTGCTTTATTCGATCATCATTCGTCCGGTGAAGAACGAGAATGGCCGCAACACCGCGGGCGAGCACGCGCTGATCACAATCACGGACAGCACGGGCGGAGCGTTTTTCATCCTCGACGATCTTCAGCAGCTCGACACGATGTTCGATCGCATCAATCGCGAGCTGCGCACGCAGTATTTGCTCGGTTACTATCCGAACCCGCCGCCGAAACCGGGCAGCACGCGGCACGTGGAAGTGACGGTAAAATCGGGAGACCTGGTGCGCTACCGGAGAGAATATTTCACTTCGGCGATGCCTCGCTAATGAACCAATTTCTCGAAGTCGCGATTGACGCAGCCCGCGAAGCAGGCGCCCTGCTACGGACGGAGTTCGATCGCCCGAAGAAGATCAACTACAAGGGCGAAGTGGATATCGTGACGGAATCCGACCGGCGCTCGGAAGAAATTCTGGTCGGCAGATTGCGGCGACATTTTCCGCAGCACGAAATCGTGGCCGAAGAGGGAAGCGGCGGACCCACCGGAAAGGCGCGGTATCGCTGGCATGTGGATCCGCTGGACGGCACCACGAATTTCGCGCACGGGTACCCGTGTTTCGGCATCTCTATCGGATTGCTCGAAGATGGCGAGCCGATTGTCGGCGTTGTTTTTAATCCAGTGAGCGGCGAAATTTTTTCGGCCGCGCGCGGTGAGGGCGCGTATTTAGACCACAAACGCATCCACGTTTCGCAGATCGATACGCTGGCCACCAGCCTGCTCGTCACAGGATTTCCGCCGGATCAGCGCAGCCAGCAAACCAATATCGCTTATTACGCCGGTTTCACGCTTCGAACGCACGGCGTGCGGCGCGATGGCTCGGCTGCCCTCGATCTTTGCGGAGTCGCGTCGGGCCGTTTCGAGGCTTTCTGGGAATTCGGCCTGAAGTCATGGGACACGGCGGCGGGCATGCTGCTTGTGACGGAAGCCGGCGGAATGGTCACCGATTTCTCCGGCAAGCCTTATCATCCAGGTGACCGCGAGCTCCTCGCATCCAACGGCCGGATCCATTCGGAGATGCAAGCGGTGGGAGCCGATATTTCTGAGCGCGCCGCGCGGCAGCCAATCTAGCGCAAGCGTCACCGTTTCTTCAGGTCTCTGTAGATATTCGTGATGGAATAGGTGACGCCGGCGAAGAACCGCTTCTGTGGCGCGCCGTGCGTGATGCCCACATCGATTCCGCCATCCACCACCAGCCGCGGCAAGATGTTGTACGTAAGCGCCCAAAGATTCGATGCAAAGGCCGGATTTTGGGCGTTCAGCCGCGTATCCCCGTAGAATTCTCCCGTAAAGCCAAGGCTTCCGTAAATTGCCCGGGAAAACGAGAGGTTCATCTGCCAAAGAGAATCGAAGCCCGAACGCTCAGGGCGCCCCTCCAGGAAATATGACGCGTTGAAATCGAAATGCACATCGTGAATATCTTTGCTGGCGAGAAACGTAAATTGGTGATCTACGCGCCCTGAACCCAGACCCTTCATCGTACTTGCCGTGGGAGCCTTCACCGCATAACTGAAAGCAAGGCTCGGAACATGCGCTGTCTGTCGGTAAAAGCGAATCTGCGGGCCAAACCAATTATCGCCAATTCCCGTCTGGCCTCCGCCTTGTTGATTTTCAATCAACACGCTTGTGGATGACCAGCGTATCTCCACATCGCACAGGAACGCGAATTTCAAGAGGCCCACAGTATCGTCCAAACGACCGCCGGCTCCGAGCGATGTTCGATCCCATCCATACTCAATTTCGAGCACGCCATACTGGGTGATATCTGCCGGGTTCGCCACTGTGGGGCGATTGGGATTTGCTTCGATGGAGCGATTGGGATTTGCTTTTATGATGGACTCGTAACAGCCGGTCTGCCGTCCCATCCACTGAGCGTGGGACGCGGGCGAGACAAGTGCAAGCAAACAAATAAAGAGGCTGGACGCAACGGCCCTGGGCAATTCGGTCTCCGCGACCTACCGATGATATCAGTCGCCCGAAACATTGATTGCAAGGTTGTGCGTGCGAGTTTCGTCTAAGTCCTACGATCCTCCGGAAGCGATCCTGCGGGAAACATCTTTCGCGGTTTCGTTGACTCGCTTCGGGCAGAATGCTAGCCTCGCGCGATTCCAATCTATGCGCGCTGTTGACATCATCCGCAAAAAACGCGAAGCCATCGAATTATCCCGGGAAGAAATTGATTTTCTCGTAGAAGGCGCCACGCACGAACGCATCCCGGACTACCAGGTTGCCGCGTGGCTGATGGCTGTTCTATGGCGGGGCATGACGCGTTCGGAACTCGCGGCTCTCACGGAATCTATGCTGCATTCGGGTTCCGTTCTCGATTGGTCCAGTCTTCCCACCCCCAAAGTGGATAAGCATTCTACGGGCGGCGTCGGCGATAAGACTTCTCTCGTGATTGCTCCCGTGGTTGCCGCTGCAGGACTCTACGTGCCGATGATCAGCGGACGCGGCCTAGGCCACAGCGGCGGCACGCTCGACAAGCTCGAATCGATTCCGGGCTTCAACGTGAATCTCAAGCTCGACGAATTCAGGCGCGTCCTTGAAAAATGCCGTTGTGGACTGATCGGACAAACTCCCGAAATCGCGCCAGCTGACAAAAAGCTTTACGCCCTTCGCGACGTCACCGCCACAGTCGAAAGCCCTTATTTGATCTGTGCTTCCATCATGAGCAAGAAAATGGCGGAGGGCATTGATGCACTCGTTCTCGACGTGAAAACCGGGATCGGCGCTTTTATTAAGAAGCAGCCGGACGCGGAATATCTCGCCGAGCTGATGGTCGAGACGGGCACGCGCATGGGGAAAAAAGTTGTCGCGCTGATCACGGACATGGAGCAGCCGCTCGGCCGCAAAGTGGGCAACGCCCTCGAAGTGGAAGAGTGCATCGAGATCATGAACGGCCAGGGCCCGGCAGACTTGCGCGAGATATGCGTCGAGCTTTCGGCGTGGATGTTTTTACTCGGCGGCAAGTCGAAATCAATTGCGGATGGCCGCGCTCTAGCAGCGGAAATGATTGCTTCCGGGCGCGCCCGTGATACATTCCGCGAGATTATTCGCCTGCAGGCCGGGGATGCGGGTATCGTCGACGACCCACGCCGTTTGCCGCAAGCGCGGCATGAAGCCCGAGTTACCGCGACGGCAGACGGATTCATCAGCGCGATTCAGTGCGAGCAGGTGGGCGTGGCCAGCATGATGCTGGGAGGCGGCCGTGAAAAAAAGGAAGACACGATCGATCCGGGTGTTGGCCTGATCGTCGAGAAGAGGCTCGGCGATCCGGTAAAGGTGGGCGAGACGCTCTGCACCGTGCGCTACAATCTCGACTCGCGGCTTCCGCACTCGATGGGATTGCTGGCGAAAAGCTTTGAAATAGGCCCGCGACCGCCGCACGTCTTGCCGCTGGTTCGAAAAGTGATTGGCGCAGAAAGAGCACTCTAATTCTAAGAGCAGCGTGGGGAGACGCCACAGAATGCATCGCCTGATTGGCCTGTTGGGAATGGTCGTTCTCATGGTCTTCGCGTTCTTGTTTTCCACGAATCGTCGCGCAATCCGAACCAAGACCGTCGCGTGGGGTTTGGGACTGCAGATCGTTTTCGCGTTTCTCGTGATGCGCTGGGAATACGGCCGCTGGATTTTTCACCAGGCGGGCGAGGGCGTGAACTGGATGCTCAATTTTGCATTCTACGGTTCAACCTTTGTATTCGGCGATCTTGGCAAAAAAGCTTCCCCCATGGGATTTTTCTTCGCGTTCCAAGTGCTGCCCACGATTATTTTCATCGCGGCGTTTTTTGCCGTGCTCTATTACTTCGGCGTGATGCAATTCATCATCAAGATTGCCGCTGTGGTGATGACGCGTTTGATGGGCGCGAGCGGCGCAGAATCGCTCAACGTTGCCGCCAGCATTTTCATGGGACAGACGGAGGCCCCGCTCACGATTCGCCCGTTCTTGCCGGAAGTGACACACTCGGAATTGATGACCATTATGACCAGCGGCATGGCTCACGTTTCGGGCGGGATGATGGCTGCTTACATCGCCTACGGCGTCGAAGCGAAACACGTTCTTGCGGCTGTGATCATGACCGCGCCGGGAACGATTCTTCTCTCCAAGATACTGGTGCCGGAAACCGAAAAGCCGGTTACATCCGGCCGGGTCGAAATGGCGGAGGTCGAGCGCGACAAAAACGTGCTCGCTGCTTTAACCCGCGGCACTACCGATGGGCTAAGCCTCGCTCTCAACGTGGGCGCCATGCTGATCACTTTCATTGCGATGATTTATTTGGTGGATGGGGTTTTCGCCGCGATTCACAACGCCCTCGCGCTTCATCGCATTGAATGGTTTCCTACCAGCGTGGAACAAATTATCGGCTGGATTCTTGCCCCGATCGCGTGGCTCATCGGGATTCCATGGCATGACGCGCCGGTAATCGGCAATTTGCTGGGCCTGCGCATGGTGACGAATGAACTCGTCGCCTTCCAGCGCCTCGGGCCTATGAAGGAGACGCTCGATCCGCGTTCCTTTACCATCGCCACATTTGCGCTCTGCGGCTTCGCAAACTTCAGTTCGATTGGAATTCAAATTGGCGGCATAGGCGCGCTAGCCCCGAATAAGCGAGCGGACCTCGCCAGACTCGGGCTTCGCGCGATGTTGTGCGGCACCATGGCGAATCTCATGTCTGCTTCGATCGTGGGAGTCATGTTGCAATGACGGCTCAGGCGGCGGCCGCAGCGCGAAACACGGAATTCGCGCGGGCCGAGCGTGCTGCGAAATTCATTCTTTCAAAAACAAAGCTCCGGCCCAAAATCGCGTTGGTTCTTGGCTCAGGACTCGGAGCTTTTGCCGACGAGCTTGCCGGCGCAAAAAGAATCCCATACCAGAAAATTCCGGGGTTCCCCCGCTCCACAGCCGTGGGTCATGCGGGCCAGCTCGTCATCGGAAAAGTGGGCAATATCGAAGTGGCGGTGATGCAAGGCCGCGTCCATTTCTATGAAGGTTACACTGCCAAGGAAGTCGTGTTCCCGGTGCGCGTGCTTAGCAGGCTTGGAATTCGCTCAGCGATCCTCACCAACGCTGCAGGCGGCATCGATCTCGGGTACAAGCAGGGCGCGCTCGTGGTGATTCGCGATCACATCAATCTCCAGGGAGCCAATCCGCTGATGGGGCCGAATGATGAACGTTTCGGTCCGCGCTTTCCGGACATGAGCCAACCATACTGGAAGCAATACCGCGAAATTGCGCTCGCCGAAGCGAAACGGCTTGGCATCGAAGTGCACGAAGGCGTTTACGCTGCGCTCTCCGGCCCGAGCTACGAAACGTCCGCTGAGATCCGTTACCTCAGGACGATTGGCGCCGATCTGGTCGGCATGTCCACGGTGCCCGAAACCATTGTTGCGCGTCACATGGGCATTCGCGTCTTGGGAATTTCCTGCGTCACGAATATGGCTGCCGGAATTCTAAATCAGCCGATCAACCACGCAGAAGTGATGGAGACCGGCGAACGCGTGAAGACTCAATTCATCGCGCTGCTTCGCGCTGTGATTCCGCGCATCGCCGCAGACCTGAACTAAACGCGAATTCACGAGAGTGCAAATTTATGACTGAACATGACGCATTGATTGCCGCCGCCAAGCAGGCCCGGGAAAATGCTCACGCTCCTTATTCGAACTTCAGGGTGGGGGCTGCGCTGCGAGCAAAATCGGGGCGCGTGTTTTCAGGTTGCAATGTGGAAAATGCAACGCTCGGTTTGACGTGTTGCGCCGAGCGCACCGCCATCTTCAAAGCCGTTTCCGAAGGCGAACGTGGCTTCGAGGCCATCGCCGTGGTGGCGGACACCGACACGCTCACGCCACCCTGCGGCGCCTGCCGCCAAATTATTTGGGAGTTTTGCGGCGACGTTCCCGTCATCATGGCGAATCTCAAAGGCAAGGTGCTGCAGGAGAAAATGTCCAACCTTTTGCCGCGAGCCTTCGATTCATCGTTCCTGTAAAAAGTTCTTCATAAAACGACGTAAAGAACAGGCGGGATCATGATTCTTCACTTCTGCTGCATCATCACTGACTCTTTCCTTCGGTTCCGTTTCGCCGTGCTTATTTGCAGTCTCATTGCGCTGCTTTCGGCGTTGCCAACCATCGCCAAGGATAAAGCCGACCTGCTTGTCGTCCATGGAACCGTTGTGACCATGGACGCGCAGCGTCGCGTCATCGATGACGGCGCGGTCGCCGTTCGAGGCGATTCGATTGTGGCAGTCGATAAATCATCCGAGATCGAGTCTCAATACGAAGCGCCAAAAATAATCGACGCGCACGGCGGCATCATCATGCCCGGCCTGATCAACGCCCACGCGCACGCGGCCATGAGCCTCCTCCGCGGCATCGCCGACGATCTTGCGCTCGACGAATGGCTCAACAAATATATTTTCCCCGCCGAAGCGCGCAACGTTACCGAGGATTTTGTCGCATGGACCACCCGGTTGAGTCTTCTCGAAATGTTGCGGGGAGGAACAACCACTTATTGCGACATGTACTATTTCGAAGACGCTGTCGCGCGAGTGACAAAGGAAGCCGGCATGCGAGGCGTGCTTGCCGAAACGATCATCGATTTCCCGGCTCCGGATAATAAGACTACCCAGGAGGCATTCGACTATACGCAGAAATTCATCGACCACTGGGCGGGCGACCCGCTTATCACCGCTGCTGTCGGTCCGCACTCGATTTATACGCTATCGGAGAAAACCCTCCAGGATTCAGCGGCATTCGCGCGTCGCAACCATGCGCCCATCGCCATTCACATTGCGGAAGCGCCGTTCGAGTTGCAGCAAAGCCGCGAGAAACACGGTGCCACTCCCGTCGCATACCTCGAACGCATCGGCTTGCTTGGGCCGGACGTCATCGGCGCTCATTGCGTCTGGGTGGATGCCGCCGACATCGCCATCCTCACGCACTTCGGCGTCGGCTGCACCCACAATCCTTCGAGCAACATGAAAACAGCCGCCGGTGTGATGCCCGTGGTTGAGATGCTCGCCGCCGGCCAGGCAATCGGGCTCGCCACGGACGGCGCCGCCAGCAACAACAATCAGGATATGTTCGAGGAAATGGATCTCGCCGCGAAGTTGCAGAAAATCGCGCGCCGTGATCCCCGCGCCTTGCCCGCGCAGCAAGTGGTTGAAATGGCCACAATCGGCGGCGCTCGCGCTGTGCACCTCGAAAAACAGATTGGCTCGCTCGAAGCCGGCAAGAAGGCGGACTTTATCCTGATCGAAACCGGCGCTCCGCACTCGACGCCGATGTACAACGTTTATTCGAGCCTCGTCTATGCCCAGAAGGCTGCAGACGTGAAAACCGTCGTCATCAACGGCAAGATTGTCGTCGAAGATCGCCGCATGCTCACACTCAAGGAGCCTGAGATTCTGGCCAAAGCGGAAGAGTACAAAAGGAAGGTCGAATCGTCGCTCGTGGCTCCCGCTAAGAAATAGCGCCAGGAAGAATTCGTGCGGTGGTCACGATTTCAGAGCCGAAATCGTGCGCTGGCGCTGCATTTTCACGGCGATCGATCGCAGCGTATCCGGAATGTTCTTATTCGCAGTCAGCAGCTTCAAATCGTTTGCGTTCAGCCGCGGAAGCAGGTGAAGTGAAATATCCAGAGGCGTCTTCGGATTGTTCACCAGGTTTTTCATGATCACGTAGCTCTTCATGAACTTGCGGGTCAGCGAAATCACCCGGAACACCTCATCCGACAGATTCGTCATCTTTGCAAACGCTTCCACTTCCATATCCGTCAGCCTCGGCGATTGCAGTACGCAGCGCTGCACCAGCTTGTTGGGGTCTTTGATCAAAATCATCCGCGCCTCGCGGTTTCCCTTCAGAGCCAGTGTGAGCCGCTGCACCACGTTCATGTGCGCCACTTGCTTCAGCAGGGTTTCTCGTTTAACTGGATCAGGCTCCGCTTGCTTCGCCGCATCTTCCAGGTCCTTCTCAGAAATTGGCTCGTTCTTGTGAATTTCGGCGAGGAGGGCTTGTTGCTCTGCGGTTGCGCCCTGCGATTGCGCCAAAGCTGTCGCCAGGTGGTCGTCCGAGCTGAGCCGCTCCATATTGTCCAGCAGCGCCTGAATTCCGCTTGCGGTCAGGTGCCGCGCCACGCTCGTGACAAGCGCCGCCGGGCATGCCTCATTTCTTGCCAGCGCGTCTGCAATCCCGGGCTTTTCGCCAATCTGCTCCGCACAGTATTTGAAAAGGTGCGCATCCGCATCGGGGCGTCCAAGCGCGGTGAGAAAACTTTCCTTCGGCAGCGTAATCAGGACGCTTCTTGCCCGCTCGGCGATTGAGGCATCGGCGTCCGCGGCCAGCACCGCCAGCAGTTCCGCGCGATCTTCCGGCGAAAGCGATATTCCACCGGAGCACACCGCAAGCTTCCGCTCCGGACGCGCGTGCCCCGACCGGATCTCCGCTCGCACTTCAGTGCTAATGGGAATCTCCGGCGGGTGCTTTCAAATCATTTCGTGTGAGCTTGACGCTGGACGGCAGTCCCGGCTGCCCGAACGCCGCCACTCGGCGCCCGTTCAACTCCAGAACGATCGCGCTCGAATCGCTCGAGCTGACCTCAAATGCTTCGTGCGCCTCAAACGCGCGCTTGTCGCCCGCATCAATCGAGCCGGTAAAAATAGTCGCCCCATCCGCCACAATCATCACATCAATCAGCTTGCTCGTTTGTAGCGTCAGCTCGAGCGGATCCGTCGCAGCTGCGGCCGCTCCCGCAGCAGCGTCATTTGCGGTGTGAGGCGCATCCCCCGGCGTCCCCGAAGCCGCTGGTGCCGTCGCAACAGCAGGCTTGCGGTGCAACCGCGCCGCGATCTTCCCTCCGTATCGCGCATACGCAAACGAAACACCCGCCAGAAACACTACCAGTGCAATCGCCGCCACGATTGCCGGTTTCCAATTGCGCGGCATCTCCATCGGCGGGTCGGGCACCACCCCGGTCTCCACGCGCCCTCGCGTTTCCAGCGCGTACTCCGCCACCATGCTGTCTTCATCCAGTCCCAGATAACGCGCCACCGACCGGATGAATCCGCGATTGAACACTCCGCCCGGCAGCGACTCCCAACGGTCGCTTTCAATCGCCTCCAGAAATCGCGTGCTGATCCGTGTCGCCGCGGACACTTCTTCCAGCGAAACGCCCCTCATCTCCCGCTCGCGCTTCAAGTGTTCGCCAAATGGTGTCGATGACATTCCGGAAGGGCCGCAGCCAAGGAAAATATAGGCGTCGGTCGCGGGTGTGTCAATCACACCCGATGAAATCCTATGATCGGCGTCCTGATTGGCCTTAGGTCAAACCTCTCGCGATGCCCATTGCGATTACCGAAAATGGCCTCTTATAATGTCAAAGTTGCACGATAAGACCCCAGACCCGAGCCCAGGTCCACCGACGGAACCGGTCCGCAGGGCGAATGACAGCAAGCCCTTCGGCGGAGTTGAGCGGCGCCGAAGTGCGCGCGTCGTGCCCGAAGCCGCCGAAGCCGCGCAAGCCACCGAAGTCACCGTTTTCCACGAACTTGGCAAAGCGCTCACCTCGTCCCTGCAGCTCGACCAGGTTTTGCGCACCATCATGGAGAAGATCAACGAAGTTCTACGCCCGGATACGTGGTCGCTTCTCCTGATGGATGTGGACCGAGGCGAGCTTTATTTTCAGATTGCCACCGGCGTCGGCGCCGAGGCTCTGAAAGATGTCCGCATCAAGCTTGGCCAGGGACTCGCCGGCTGGGTCGCGCAAACCGGCGAAGTCGTTGTGGTTCCCGATACCTCCAAAGATTCTCGCTTCTTCGCCAAGGTTGACGAACGCACCAAAATGGAAACGCGTTCGATCGTCGCCGTTCCCGTGCGCTTCCGCGACCATTGCCTCGGCGTCATCGAGCTCATCAATTGCATCGGCCCGGAAGGTTTCAGTAATCGCGATCTCGCCCTGCTCGAAGCGCTCGCCGATTATGCCGCGATCGCCATTGAAAACGCGCGCCACGTCCAGCGCATCCACGAACTCACCATCACCGACGATTGCACCAGCCTCTACAACGCGCGCCACCTGAATTTCATGCTCGATACCGAGCTTTACCGGTCGCACCGCTACGCCTTCGAGTTCTCGCTCATCTTCATCGATCTCGATCACTTCAAAAATATCAACGACACGCACGGCCACCTGATGGGCTCCAAGCTCCTAGCCGAAATTGGCGCCGCGATCAAAGAAAAGTGCCGCATGATCGATCTCGCCTTCCGTTACGGTGGCGACGAGTTCGTCATCCTGCTGCCGCAAACTTCCAAAGAAAACGCCCTCGGCGTCGCCCGCCGCCTCCACACCCTGATTCGCGAAGCCGTCTGGCTGAAAGAGCCCGGCCTCAACGTCCAAATCACCGCCAGCATCGGTGTCGCCTCATATCCCACCGATTCGCGTACCAAAGCCGAACTCCTCCACCTCGCCGACGAAGCCATGTACCTCGTAAAAAACACCACCCGCGATAGCGTCGCTGCCGCAGGCGTCGGCCTCCTCCAGCACTCCGAGTAGCGCCTCTGCCCGATCCCTGCGCCTGAATTTTTCACCGCCGCCCTTGTTCGCCTAGGATCAACCAACCTGTCATCCTGAACGCGCCCGCTCCTTGATTCACCGGTGTCGCCGTGTTAGTCTGCGCCCACGCTAACGCTTACACTTGCAACGAGATCATGTCGGAGGCGAGCGAGAATTCATGGCTAACGAAGCGCTGGGAATGATCGAGACCAAAGGCCTGGTGGGCTCGATTGAAGCGGCCGATGCCATGGTCAAGGCCGCCAACGTGATTCTGATCGGCAAGGAATATATCGGCGCCGGTTATGTGACCGTGATGGTGCGCGGCGATGTCGGCGCCGTAAAAGCCGCCACCGATGCCGGCGCCGCCGCAGCTCGCCGCGTCGGCGAACTCGTCGCCGTCCACGTGATCCCGCGGCCGCACGAACTGGTCGAAGACATTCTGCCCGGCGGCGGAGTGTCCCGTAAGAAATAGTTTTCGCGTAACAGCGTTTTGAACATAACCAGCGCTAACTGCGGTAGCCAACGCTAAGCGCACTGGCTTATCGTTGATGTGATTTCTAGGGGCGGGAACTTTTAGCTCCGGCAATCGAGCCTCAAAATCCCGGGTCTTCAGCCCCTGAGGAATCGGGGCGCAAAGCCCGGTCAGGTAAAGTTATTTGAGCCTGCGCGATCGCGACCTGATTTCCATCCAGGAAGCCCGCTACGTCGTCGAGCGGGCCCACGAAGCCCAGAAGAAGTTCGCCGCATTTTCCCAGCAGCAAGTGGACGCCGTCGTCGAAGCCTGCGCCAGCGCCGCCACTGAAGCTGGAGAATCGCTTGCCCGCCTCGCCGTCGAAGAGACTGGCTACGGCAACGTCCCCGACAAAATCACAAAAAACCGCCTCGCCTCGATTAACGTCCCTCGCGCCATTCGCCACCTGCGCACCGTCGGTGTCATCCGCGAAGACCGTGAAAAGGGAATCATCGAAATCGCCGCGCCCGTCGGCGTTGTCGCCGCGGTGATTCCCTCAACGAATCCCACCTCCACCGCAATTTACAAGACGCTCATCTCGCTTAAAGCCCAGAACGCCATCGTCCTCAGCCCCCATCCCACCGCCATGCGCTGCATCTGCGAATCTGCTACGATCCTGCGCCACGCCGCGCTGAAAATAGGCGCTCCGGAATCGCTCATCACCTGCCTCGAACACCCCACCTTGCAAGGCACCCAGGAGCTGATGAAAAACCGGCTCACCGGAGTCATCCTCGCCACCGGTGGCACAGGTCTCGTCCGCGCTGCCTACAGTTCAGGACGCCCCGCATACGGTGTCGGTCCCGGCAATGTCCCCGCGCTCATCGAGCGCACTGCCAATATAAAAAAAGCCGTCGCCGATATCTTTGCCGGCAAGACGTTCGACTACGGCACGATTTGCTCCTCCGAACAAGCAATCGTCACCGAAGAAGCCGTCCGCGAGCAGGTGCTCGAAGAGTGCCGCAAGCAGGACGCCTATTTTCTTTCCCCCGATGAAATCGCCCGGCTCGGCTCGCTGGTTTTTCTCGGCGGCGCACACGTCCCCAATACCCAGGTCGTCGGCCGCCCCGCCACAACCATCGCCGAAATGGCCGGCATTAAAGTCCCTCCGTCCACGCGCGTTCTCATCGCCAAACTCGACGGCATCGGCCGCGAAGTCCCGCTCTCCGCCGAAAAACTTTCGCCGATTCTCGCATTTTATTCCGCGCCGAATCTCGCCGCCTCGATCGAAATTTGCGTTCGCCTGCTCCAACACGGCGGCGCCGGCCACACCGCGTCCATCCACTCGCAAAGCGAAGCCGCCGTAAAGCAATACGGCCTCGCCGTCCCCGCCTTCCGCATCGCCGTCAACACCTCCGCCGTCCACGGCTCCATCGGCTACTCCACAAATCTCTTCCCGGCCATGACCCTCGGCTGCGGCTCCCCCGGCGGCAACATCACCTCCGACAATATCGGCCCCCAGCATCTGATGAACGTAAAGCGCGTTGCTTGGGAATCCCGCCCCATCGAGCACCGCTCCATCCCAGCCGATCAGCGCCTCGTTGCAAGGCCGGTCCCGGCGCAGAAATCCGCCGCCGCACCTACCGCCCCCGCCGCCGCAGTAGGGGCAGCTCTAAGAGCCGCCCGCGTAACCCCCACCGAAATAGGGGGTCGGAGTTTCAGCTCCGACAATCCGGCTGAAAAGAATGTAGGGGCTTTAGCCTCTGATTTTCGTCAGGGCACAGCTTCAGCCGTGACAAAAGCCAGCACAAATCGGGGGGCTTTAGCCCCTCAGGTCACTCATATGGCAACAACTCTCTCTCCCATCGTTGCCGCAGCTGCGGCACTCGCCCCCGTCCCCGACCGCCAGACAATCGCCCGCATCGTCGAACAAGTCTTCACCGCGCGCGGCATCCCCCGCCGAGGCAACGCGCCGGCCGCATCTCCTAGTATTCCTGAGGCCGGAGCTGTAACTGCGCCGAAATCGGACGCAGAAAAAAGCGCTTCAGCTTCCGAAGCGCTTCCGTCCAAACCTGCGCCTCCAAGCGCCGCTGGACCAGCCCCCCACCCGCTCCCTCCACCCGTCGAAGTCGCCGAATTCATCAGCGAAAACGACGTCCGCATGGCCCTCACCCGCAATCGCAAACTCTACATCGGCCCCAAAACAATCCTCACCCCCTCCGCCCGTGACCTGGGCAACGACCACGATATCTTCGTTATGACGGATATCATCCCCGCCGCCAAAAAGCGCCGCGACCAGTAGCGTACGCTTAAGCCTGCGCCGCCGCAAAAACGCAGCACCCTGCAAGCTAGACAACCAAGATCAAACAACGCGTTCTTTCATTTGAAATTTGAAATTCCTCCACCTCTCAATCCACCATTCCTCCCCACCCGCCACCATTCGTCCTTTTCGCAGCATCTTCACGCCATCGAAACACCTCCCAACCTCATTCATCACCCGCTCACCTTTTTATGCTTGAATATACGCGGAGAACATCCGAGGGAATCCAATGCCCTTACCAAACGATGACCGCAATAATCGCACTAACGAAGACCGCTGCGGAAAATGTGGCGCCGATATCGACTCCACTCGCCGCGTCGATTTCACCTTGAAAGACGGTACCCGCGTCTGCGACTCCTGCTTCGTAAAAGGCACACGCAGCCCCACACACGCAAAGGAAACGCCGTACAAATAATTTAGCTTGTCCTATCAGCTGTCACGCAAACCGGCAGTAGGGGAGGGTCTAAGACCCGTCCGCCACAAGTGCTTGGCGCACGGCTTTTCCCGAAGCTGGCTATACTGCTAAAGTTCGCCATGCTCGCAATGTTCCAGGACCTGGTCCGCCACAAAGTCCACGCCAACGCAGCCTTGGTGCAGGCCATCGGCGAACATGACGCTGCCGCGCGTGACGCCGAACTCCGAACCCTCCTGCACCACGTAATCCTGGCCAACCGCTTCTGGTTTTCTCTGATGCACGGCGATCCCTTTGACGCGGAAAAGGAATCTCGCGTGTCCGATTCGCTCGAAGGAATCGCCTTCTATCGCAGCACGCACACCGAAGAACTCGCCTGGATCGCCGCCATTCACAACGAAGACCTCAATGCGCCACCAGGCTCCGCCAGCTGGGTGGCACGCCGCCGCCGATGGATTTCGTCGTCTGGCTGAAAGACAAACCGCTCCCGAATTGGACCTAACGGTAAAATTTTCTGAAGAGTCGTGCGATTATTGCAGGGTTTGCCTTAAGTGGGACAGGCACTCCTGCCTGCCCTGAGGGACGAAGGGCTTTTCCTGAGCCGCGAAGGGCCGGTCCTCTGCCGCTCGCGAATCCAACCATCTGCAAAAACAAACTCATGAGAACGTCGCGGACTCTCTCAAATAACTCAATCTACCGTTGCGCTCGCATTGCCATCATCGCATCTCTCCAAATGCTTGCCTCACCTTTGGCCGCAGCAGGTACACCAGCAGCGCTCCTGCAACCGCCGCCCCCACCAGACCTTTCAACCACTCGCCTCCAACCGCGTTGACGAAATCACCGAGCACCTGATTGGCAACAATAATTACCGCCAGCGCCCAGCCCCAAAACCGGCGCCTCATCCACCCGATCGCGGCGGCGATCATTGCCACCGCTAACCCCCAAAACGCAATCCCTACCCCGACGCAACTGTTCGCCCGCTACAGGATTTAGCCGCCAAATCGGATCGAGAAAGCCACTCGGAAAAGCAGCGTGATTCCGGCAAGCGCCTCCATCGTCGCGCCAAATAGCAAAAAACCAGCCATCGCCGTCAGACCAAAATTCCCTGTGCCGCCTTTCACAGGTGCCCTCTTGATTTACGAATTGCTCGGACCATGCGCCTTGATACAGGCAAGCCCGTATTGTAACGATTGCTAGACTTAAACTGTGCGATTGTAGACCCGCGTTACGAGCCCCTCATCATGACGGCCAAAATCCCAGCGCCGCTCCCGCAGGCCGAAGCGCCCCGCGAGCGTCAGAATGACCTTGCCCAAAAAGGAGCGGCGCAGGACAAGCTCGGCACATCTCTGCGTCGCTTCTTCGCGATTCTGGGTCCCGGCTTGATCACCGGCGCCGCCGATGACGACCCCTCCGGAATCTCCACCTACTCCGTCACCGGCGCTGCCTATGGCTACGCCACTCTCTGGGTCGCACTGCTCACATTTCCTCTGATGACCTCTGTGCAGCTCATGTGCGCGCGACTCGGCATCGTCACCGGCCGCGGACTCGCCGCCTCCGTGCGCCTCTACTACCCGCGCTGGGTGCTGTGGGGCGCATGCTTGATTCTCGCGGTAGCCAACATCATCAACATAGGCGCCGACCTCGGCGGCATGGCCGAGGCAACGCAGCTCGTCACCGGCGTCCACACGCTGGTCTGGATTCCAATCTATGCAGTCCTCATCGTTGTCCTGATGTTCTGGGCTTCCTACAAACTCATGGCGGAAATCTTCAAGTGGATGACTCTCGTTCTGTTCGCCTATGTCTTTGCTTCCTTTTACGCGCATGTGGATTGGAGGCACGCGCTGATTGTTACCTTCGTGCCCCACCTCGAATTCTCCCGTGGTTTCCTCTCTGTGCTGGTAGCGATTCTCGGCACCACCATTTCTCCTTATCTTTTCTTCTGGCAGGCCGCCGAAGAAGTGGAAGAAAAACGCGAAAAAATCGAAGATCACGCTCCTAAGAAATCCGTAGGCTACCAGTTGAATTCCGCGCGCACAGACACGCTCACCGGAATGCTGTTCTCGAATCTCATCATGTATTTCATCATCTTGACCACCGCTGCCACATTGCACGCGCACGGAAAGACCGATATCACCACCGCACGCGAAGCTGCCGAAGCCCTTCGTCCTCTCGCCGGCAATGGCGCCTACTTGCTCTTTACACTCGGCCTGATTGGCACAGGAATGCTTGGTGTGCCCGTCTTAGTTGGATCGTGTGCGTACGCTGTATCGGAAGCGGCTGGCTGGCGCGCTTCCGTCGCCGATAAGCCCTATCAAGCGCGCAAATTCTACGCCGTGATGGCAGTCGCGATGACACTTGGCCTCGCCTTGAACTTCTTCGGCCTGAACGCCGTGAAAATGCTTTTCTTTTCCGCCGTAATGAACGGATTGCTCGCTCCGCCCCTGATCGTTCTTGTGATTCTCCTGACCAGCAGCCGGGAGGTAATGGGCCGGCGCACCAATTCGCCCCTCCTTAAATCTCTGGGCTGGGTAACCTTCGCGGTGATGACAGCCGCGGCCGTCGGCATGTTGATTACTTGATAAAATCTATAGTCTAATTGTTATCAGCAGTCGAAAGGGCGCCCGGCCCTCCCGATCATTCCGCAGGTGAACGAGCGGCTTTGGATGCACTATCACACCACGTTCTGGCCGCACCACCTGACCAAAACAATCATGTATTATAATTTCTCACTCGCGATTACAAACAGATGGGCCTTAGCGAAGGGCGTTTCCGCTTTCTATCAGCTCGCAAGATCCCCATTGTGGCTATAGATTTCATCAAAGTTTCGATTTCACCGATTTCAAACCTCAGGTGACCAAACTGTGGGCACTGCTTCGGGATCGAAACGCCACGATTGTTCGCAATTTGATGAGCACGTTGCTCTACGATTTTCGTGACACATTCGGATTGAGTACCGTGATTTCGACGTGGATCTTCCGGTCGGGAGTAAACAAGACATTCCCAGATTTCAAGCACTCATGCGTTATTCGAAAAATCTAACACCGGAATACGAATGGAAGGCACATAGAATCTTTTAGAAGACACAATCGGAATCAGCTATTCGCCCTTGCTGGCGATGTAGGAGTTCCCACGAAGTACCTGAGCGTTCGTTTGTCCTGGTGCGTAATTCTCGGCCCGAGCGAATAGCCATCCTCGCGTCTACGCATAAAGATGGAGATGAAGTTGGCAATGGCAACCAGCGCAAAGAGTAATCAGGTTTTCGGCTGCGTCATCGCCAAGCACGCTGCGCGAACGAATATGGTGCACCTGGAGGCTTTCCGAGGTTCCGCAACTTTGGCATCTCCATCCGTCTCGCTCTAGCACATTCATGCGAAGCTTGCGGTAGGAATCCGGGTCCAGCCGCAGCCTTGGCTTTTGCTGGCGAATCGATTTCATGCTGTCTTTTCGACTTGCCGCAGAAATTCCATTTTCTGAGGGCCTGGAAGCAACGAATAGAGCCGGTCGAGTGCCAGAAGTAGCGCGCTCGAGCTGCAGCCTTCTACGTGAGCACCTGCTAGAAATTCAGCGCAAATCATCTCCAAGCAATAGCCTCGGGACTTCTGAGAGCCGAGCATCAGTGAGGCGGTTTCAAGCGCCTTCTCAATCACCTGTAGCTGGCTCTTGTACATCTTGAAATACAGCATCTCCCAAGGTTCTTGTTCCTGTCCCGTCAGATGTCGTTCCACCTCTCGCTTGAATTCTTCCTTCGGCAACTCCTGTGCTTTGTGCAACCAGGTTGCACAATCGAATTTCTGTCCGTCCCGGCGTGCGACCTTGGCCAATTCCGCTGCCTTCGTCCAACCCACCGCCCGCAGATCACGATGGGTCTGCCGTGGTAGCTGTTCGTGAATGGCCATCAGGTAGTAGGCCTTGCGGCGAGACTCCGGGAATTTCTTCTCCAGGAACTCGTCAAAGGAGGTCAGATTGTCGACCCGCCAGTATTGCCCTGCCCGTACTTCGCACAGATAGCGACCCAACTCCACAAATCGAGTGTCTCGCTCCTGCTCTGTCGTGCGCTCCCAAGCCAAAATCTCATCGATCCGCCCCAATACGAACAGAGCCCGGCGGCGATTCAGTTTCGGTGCCATCAGGGGCGGCCCGCTAGTCCTCAAATTGGTCAATCCAATCAAGATCGCTCGCTCCTGGCCGGCGGATAAGTCTTGAATCCACAAGCTGCTGATCCCCCAGGCACATCCCCAGATGGGAGCAACTCACACACCCGTTCTGAGGAAACCGTATGCCACTGTGCGGGAGGAATTGTCCTGCCTCGATCTGATTGACCGTAGTCTCAACCAGCTGGCCAAACTCCCGGCGCTGACCTTCGTCGATCGTGGTTTTCAGATACTGAACTTCGGGTGCGTTCTTTCGAACAAAGACGACGAGAGCAACCTTAGAAATACCAGCCATCCAGGAATAACAAACGAGCTGTGGGTCAAGAGCCAAAAGACCTTCCGGTTGTTCCGGATATCGGGAGGTGGTCGTTTTCCAGTCGATGATGCATTTTGTTCCATCCACCTCGCCAATCGCATCGACGTACGACACGAAATCACCGCCACAAGGGAGCGAGCGGGTCAGCTTCACTTGAAGATTCTGTTTGGGGCTGCGGATTTGAACGCGATCATCCTGGGCGAACCGCTCGAGCAGGTGAATCGCCTGGTGATAGAGCCGATCCCAGGAGTCATTCTTCGTATAGGCAAGAGGAGCGTCCTGCTGTTGTTGCCACTCCTTGAAGAATGTGACAGTTGGGTCTTCTCTTCTGAAATAAGCCGCGACGGTATTCTCGAAGCAACGGCCAAAGATCATGGATGCTCGATCTTCCCGCTCCCGCCAGCCGTCGAGATACCGATAGCGATACTGCCGGGGGCAGCGAAGGTACTGGCCAATCTGCGTGAAGCTGTAGGTCATGGGAGCCTCCCGGCAAAACACTTTCGCGAGCATCCTTGGAGATGAATTCCCATTCGGATGATGGTGCAAACGCATCGAGATTGAGGAACATGCGACCCGCGAGTGATTTGCGGCTGGTACGAAGGACACCCGTCAGGCCAAGGAGAGCCTTTTCATCCACTTCGTCACGTCCAAGCAGGTCAGGGTCATAGCCAAAATCGCGCAGGAACCAGTTCAGTTTCCAGAGGGATTTCTGGGTGCAATAGAGCCGGCCGGAAATCTTGCGCGAGGCAAGCTCCTTCGGCTCGAGGATCGCGAAGCAAAGAACGAAGAAGGGTTTCTGGGGATGCCAACGATAGTAGGCCCGGTCGACGCGAACCAGGAATATGCCCTCGAGCGCATCATCGACATGGTTAGGCTCTGCATGAAGGCCGGGAAAATGTCGCTTCATGGCCGCACCTCCTCGGGCTGGTTGTAGCTGTTCAATTTGCAGACGAGTGCGGCGCGATTGTTTGCAGCTTCCTCGGCGATCGTCGAAACAAAAGCCTCGACCAAATCTCGGCTAGCCTCGCGAAGAGTTTCGGTACCACAGAAATCGGCTGCGTAGCGTCTTACTAAAGTAGGATCGAGTTCGTAGTTTCGAATCAGCAAGCAGAGTCTGTCGCGCAGTCGGGGCGTGTTATTCGACGGGCCATTTACGCCGCTCGGGTCGACGTGCTTCTTGCTCGGAGTCTCCGCAAAGAATTGTTGTGATCCTAGTTCGTCGACGGAGCAGAGCCCGATTCCATAGGCCTTGCGGAGAGCTCGGTTGACTGCGCGGGTTTCGGCGACACGCATCTCTGCACCGCGGACGAGCGGAGACGTGTTGGATGGATCGGCGTCGCCGTAACCAAAGAAACCTTTGGATCGGGATGACTTATACACCGTGGCTCTGAAGACCCAACGGCACGCCGCTGGGTCCGAAAACTCTGGTATCGGCTTACTGCTAATGCCTTTGCAACGACGGCGATCGGCCAAGCGGATCAATCCATTGTTTGTCACATACCACGCGCCGTTGAGAAGTCGGATCTCACCCAAACGAACTGAAAAACCGAAGCGTGTGGTAATCTCACGCAGCGTGTTGAGAGTCGAGTTTGAACATTCGCCAGGCCATAGCGCTCTTGCACATGCTGTGTTTTGACGAATAACCGACCTCTTCGGAGCTTTGGGAGTCATACGCGGGTTCCTTTACGCCAAGTCCATATAAACTATTTTAGTCTATTATAACTATGAAGTCAAGCAGAAAAGCTGGCAGCGAAGAAACCGCCACGGCCGATATGAAGTCTCTTGGGAAACGCATCAGGCAATTGCGAGGATTCGAGGTCACCCAGGAGGAGTGCGCCAAGAAGCTTGGCATCAGTCAGAGTCAACTTTCAAAATATGAGAGAGGGGTCGCTATCCCTCCAGCGGATATTCTGATTCGCATCAAGGTACAATTCCAAG
>Ga0306926_10000045_pt1 | contig 93680 bp, 105 predicted proteins | sample flu12Cox44000178_FD_203759 | JGI IMG/M metagenome (GOLD analysis project Ga0306926, IMG submission 203759) | Lab enrichment of tropical soil microbial communities from Luquillo Experimental Forest, Puerto Rico - flux8day.12C.oxic.44.000.178 (v2)... | ecosystem: Environmental > Terrestrial >... | reverse complement strand
CGTCGCGCTGTTCCTGTCCGGATTTTTCGTGCAGGCGCGCACATGGATCAAGTGGCTGTCGCTTCTGTTCATCCTGCCGTGGGCGGTGCCGTCGATTCCGACGATCCTGTCGGTTCGCTTCATGCTGAATCCGGAATGGGGTCTCATCAACCACGTGATTTTCTCGCTCACCGGTGAGGACGGCCCCAACTGGCTGAACGATCCGTCGGTTGCACTGGCGATGGCGATCCTGATGCACATATGGAAGTCGCTGCCGTTCTGGACGCTGATTCTCATCGCCGGCCGCCTCGCGATTCCGCACGAGCTCTATGAGGCGGCATCGGTCGACGGCGCCTCGCGCTGGCAGAAATTCCGGTTCATTACCTGGCCGTCGATGCAGACGCTTTATCTCACATCGACCATCCTGTCCATGATCTGGACGCTCGGGGACTTCAACAGCGTGTACCTCCTCACAGGCGGCGGCCCTGCTGATCTGACGCACGTGCTCGCCACGCTCGGCATCCGCTATCTGCGTCTCGACCAGGTCGATCTTTCGATGGCGGCCATCGTGTGCGCGCTTCCGCTCGTCCTCCCGCTCGTGTACTTCATGATGAAACGGCTCTCGCGATGAAGGCACCGACCTGGCGTCAGGTGAGCACGGAGGCGAAGCTCCTCCTGATCGGCATTCCGGTCGCGATCTGGACGCTGCTGCCGATCTACCACCTGTTTCTGTTCTCGATCTCGCCCAAGGAAGACGCCTTCGCGGGGAAGCTCTGGCCGGATCACCCGACGCTGCACAACTTCGAAGTCGTCTTCCGCGAGCAGCACTACTACCTGAGCCACTTCTGGCTGCAGATCTGGAACTCTCTGCTGATTGCTGTGACCGTCGGCGTGCTCACGCTGCTGGTGGCCACAGGCGCAGCATTCGCCATAAGCCGTCTCAAGGTGAGGGGCGGCCGCGCGGTGATGAACCTCGCGCTCTTCACCTATTTCATTCCGGCAGCGTTCCTCGCGGTGCCGATGTACAAGACGATGAGCAGCTACGGGCTCCTCAACAACCAGTGGGCGCTGATCCTGGCGATGGTGACGATCGCCGCGCCGTATTCGATCTGGGTGCTGAAGCAGGCTTCCGACAAGCTGCCTTACGAGCTGGATGAGGCGGCGCGAATCGACGGCGCTTCGCCGCTGCAGCTCTTCCGGCTGGTGTACATGCCGCTGATGACGCCTTCGCTCGTCGCAATCGGCACCTATGCGCTGCTGCTCGCATGGAACGAATATCTCTACGCATTCCTGCTTCTGTCCAACGAGCGGCAGATCACGCTATCGGTGGCGCTCGGCAACTTTCTCGCCGCCGACGATTCGCCGTGGGAGCTGTTGATGACCGTCGGGCTGATCTATGCGCTGCCGCCCGCCGCGATCTACTATGTGTTCAGGCGCTACATGGTCGGCGGGCTGACCGCCGGCGCGGTAAAAAGCTGAGGTACCTATGGCATCCGTCTCGTTCCAGAGCGTCGAGAAGGCCTTCGGCAGCACGAAGGTGATCCACGGCATCGGCTTCGACATCCACGACGGCGAGTTCATGGTGTTGGTGGGCCCGTCGGGCTGCGGGAAGTCGACGCTGTTGCGCATGCTCGCCGGGCTCGAGGAGATCACCGGCGGCACTATCGCCATCGACGGCAAGGTGGTGAACGACATGGAGTCGAAGGACCGCGACATCGCGATGGTGTTCCAGAGCTACGCGCTATATCCCCACATGACGGTCGCGGACAACATGGCCTTCAGCTTGAAGCTCAGGAAAGCGGATCCGAAGACGATCGAGGAGCGCGTGGCAAGAGCGGCGAAGATCCTGAACCTGCAGCCCTTTCTCAAGCGCTATCCGCGCGAGCTTTCCGGCGGCCAGCGGCAGCGCGTGGCGATGGGGCGCGCGATCGTGCGAGATCCGAAGGTGTTCCTCTTCGACGAGCCGCTGTCAAACCTCGACGCGAAGCTGCGGGTGGCGATGCGCGCCGAGATCAAGGCGCTGCACCAGCGGCTTAAGACGACCACCGTTTACGTCACGCACGATCAGGTCGAGGCGATGACGATGGCCGACCGCATCGTCGTGATGCACGACGGTAGGGTCGAGCAGATCGGCACTCCGCTCAATCTCTACGATCATCCCGGGAATCTCTTCGTCGCACAGTTCATCGGCTCGCCGGCGATGAACGTAATCGAGGGCACGGTGCGGCGCGCGAACGGCGCGGGTCATGTCGAGGCGGCCGGAGGCGTCCTGTGGCCTCTCGGCGCGGCGGCCGCGAGCGAAGGGCAGGCGGTGGCGTACGGCGTGCGGCCCGAGCATCTGGGTCTCACCTCCGCGTCCGGCGGCGTGCCGGCGGAGATCATCGTGGTCGAACCCACTGGCGCGGAAACCGAATTGCTCGTGCAGGCGGGCGCCGCGCAACTGACACTCGTCACGCACGGTCGTCCGCAAGTCAATCCCGGCGACCGCATCGGGCTCTCGATCGAGCCGGGTGCGGTGCACCTGTTCGATCAGAAAAGCGGGCAGCGCATCGCGGCGTGACAAGATTGCCTTGATGTCCGTTGCCGCGCACGACGGTGCGATAGTCCGTCGGTTGCGAAGGGGAGGTCACTGTGAGACAAGTCTTTGCGAAATTGGCTTCTGCCGCGCTCGCGACCTTGCTGGCCGCATCGCCCGCCGCGAGCGCGCAGGAAGCGAAGCAGGTGCCTCGCATCGCGTACGTCTACCTTTACAAGCTCGGCCCGTCGGGGCCTTTCGCGAGCGCGTTCGAGGATCGGCTCAGGGAACTCGGCTGGATCGACGGGAAGACCATCCACATCGTGTACAAAGACGCTCAGGGCGACGGCGAAAAGCTTGCAGCGATCATGCAAGAGCTGGCCGAGTCCAGGGTCGACCTCATCGTTGCAACCTGTACGCCCGAGGCGCGGGCCGCCAAGAAGGCGACAAGCACGATCCCCGTGGTCGTCGCGGCGACAGGCGATCCCGTCAAGTCCGGCCTGGTTGCTAGCTGGGCGCGCCCTGGCGGAAACATTACCGGTGTCTCGGCTTCGCTGCTCGATCTCAGCGCGAAACGAATGCAGGTGCTGAAGGAAGTTGCTCCAAACGTCAAGCGGGCAACCGCCCTGTGGAACCCGATACGCGGCGACAACGCGATCGAGGTGCAAGTGATGCAGGATGCCGCACGCAGGCTCGGGGTAGAGCTTCAATCGCAGCAGGTGCGCGATAAGGAAGAGATGGAGGTTGCACTCGATGCGATGACGAAGGACGGAACGCAGGCGTTCGCGGTGGAAGGTGATCCTTACGTTTACACTTACGCATCTCACCTCATCGACTTCGCGAGCCGCCAGCGTCTTCCGGCGATCTATGACAACCGCCTTTTCGCCGATTCGGGAGGATTGATATCTTATGGACCGAACCTCCCGTCATTGCATCGGCGGGCGGCGGAGTACGTCGACAAGATCCTCAAGGGAGCGAAGCCGGCCGATCTACCCTTCGAGCAGCCGTCCAAGTTCGAGCTCGTGATCAATCTGAAGACGGCGAAGGCGCTCGGACTAACGGTTCCGAAATCCGTGCTGCTGCGCGCCGACGAAGTGATTCGCTAAAGCAAAAGATGGGCAAGACCAAGCGCAAGCTGCGCTCTGTCGAGTGGTTTGGCCGCCACGACCGCGACGCGCTCGTGCACCGCTCATGGATGAAGAACCAGGGCATTCCGCACGACCAGTTCGACGGCCGGCCGGTGATCGGCATCTGCAACACCTGGTCGCAAGCCACGCCGTGCAACGCCCACTTCCGGGAGCTTGCCGCACACGTGCGCGATGGCGTCCTCGACGCGGGCGGCTTCCCCATCGAGTTTCCAGTGATGAGCCTCGGCGAGACGCTGATGCGCCCGACGACGATGTTGTTCCGCAACCAGGCGGCGATGGACGTCGAGGAATCGATTCGCGCCAATCCGTTCGATGGCGTCGTGCTGATGATGGGCTGCGACAAGACCACGCCGTCGCTGCTGATGGGTGCGGCGTCATGCGACCTTCCGACGATCGGCATCTCAGGCGGCCCGATGCTCAACGGCAAGTTCCGCGGCGAGGACATCGGCTCGGGAACGCACGTGTGGAAGTTCACCGAGATGCTCAAGACCGGCGAGATGAAGGAAGCCGACATGGTCGAGGCGGAGTCGTGCATGTCGCGGTCCGCCGGTCACTGCATGACCATGGGAACGGCTTCGACGATGGCCTCGATGGTCGAAGCGCTCGGCATGGGCCTTCCGACCAACGCTGCGATTCCCGCGGTCGACTCGCGCCGGCGCGTGCTCGCGCGCATGGCGGGGCGGCGCATCGTCGAGATGGTGCACGACGACCTTCGCATGTCGAAAATCCTCACCAAGGATGCGTTCGAGAACGCGATCATGGTCAACGGAGCGATCGGCGGCTCGACCAACGCGGTCGTGCATCTACTCGCGATTGCAGGACGCATCGGGGTGAAGCTCTCGCTCGACGACTGGGACCGTCTCGGCCGCGACATGCCGTGCCTCGTGAATCTGATGCCGTCGGGCAAGTATCTGATGGAGGATTTCTACTACGCAGGCGGGCTGCCCGTGGTGATCAAGGAGATCGGCAACTTCATCCACAAGGACGCGATGACCGCCAACGGGCGAGCGATCTGGGAAAACGTGAATGATGCGGTCAACTACAATCCCGAGGTCATCACTCCGCTCGGCAAACCATTCAAGCCGCATGGCGGGATCGCAGTGTTGCGCGGCAACCTCGCGCCAAAGGGCGCGGTGCTGAAGCCCTCGGCTGCGACGCCGAAGCTGATGAAGCACAAGGGCCGCGCCGTCGTCTTCGAGGACATCGACGATCTCAACGCCCGCATCGATGATCCGGCGCTCGATGTCGACGCCGATTGCGTGCTGGTCCTCAAGAACTGCGGGCCGAAGGGGTATCCTGGATTCCCGGAAGTCGGCAACTTCGCGCTGCCGGCGAAATTGTTGAAGAAGGGCGTGACCGACATGGTGCGAATCTCGGATGCGCGGATGTCGGGCACCGCGTACGGCACGGTCGTGCTGCACACCGCGCCCGAGGCAGCCGCTGGCGGTCCGCTCGCGCTTGTGGAGAACGGTGATTTGATCGAGCTGGACGTCGCGAAGCGCAAGCTCGAGCTGCATGTGTCAAGCGACGAGCTTGCGCGCCGGCGCAAGGGCTGGCGTCCGCCGAAGCCGCACAGCGACCGCGGCTGGGTGAAGCTCTACTGCGAGACCGTGCTGCAGGCCGATCAGGGCGTCGACCTCGATTTTCTCGTCGGCAAGTCGGGAGCGAAGGTCGGACGCGAGAGTCACTGACGAAGCGCGGCGGGAGCGATTGCAGGTGCCCGTCTTCGATTATCTGAACCCAGCGTTGCCCGCGAATCTCGCGCGGGTGCGCATGCCTGTCGTCGAAGCAACCGTCCAGACCCTCGAAGGATACGGCCGCCTTATCGAGGATCCGGAGAAGTGCAAGATCGAGATCGTGCGCTGGCCCGCTTCGGGCTGGCGGGCGGTCGATGAAGACAGCGGCGACGAAGGCGGCACGACCGCGGGCGTGTTCGTGAGCGAGTGGCAGGGCGACGTGCTCTTCGGCCGCAACGAAGCGGTGAACGGAGAGTACATCCTGGCCTACGGCACAGAACCCGGTATGGCCGATCGCACGCACCGCCGTGATCCGGAGCGCATCCTGCTCTGGCACGCGAACTACCATCCGGACGGAGGCCAACTCTTCTTTCCGCTCGAGCGCGAGCCATTCGTCGTGCCGCTCGCGTTGCGAGGCAACGATGTCAGACCGCAGGATTTCGTGTGCTTTCGCTTCGACGGAGGACAGGGGCTCTACATCCACCCGAACACGTGGCACGAGGGCGTGTTCAGCCTGCGCGGCACGAGGCGCTTTCTCGACCGGCAGGGCGCAGTGCACGCGCGCGTGTCGATCGACTTTGCGCGCGAGTTTGGCTGCCTGCTGGAAGCCCTGCTCTAGAACTTGCCGAACTTGTTGTACGCCGCGACCGGATCCATGCCGGCGATAAGCGCGCGACGCATTTCGCTCTCCGTCGCTACGACTTCCTCGGTCTTCGCCACGGCTTCGTCGGCAACCGCGCGAGGAATCGCGACCACGCCGTCGCGGTCGCCGAGCAGATAATCGCCGGTCGCGATCGTAACTGCGCCGATGGTGACCGGCTCGCCGAAGCGATCCGGGACCCAGCGCGCGACGACGTCGGCCGGCGTAAGGAACGCGCAGAAAACAGGAAAGCCCTGGGCGACGACGAGCTCGGTGTCGCGCGAGCCTCCGTCCACGACGAAGCCGAGCACGCCACGCGCCTGCAGCGTCTGGGCGGAAAGCTCGCCCATCAGCGCGACCTCGTGATTGTTGGGCTGGCAGACGACGACGTGACCCTTCGGCGCGCGCGAGAGAAGCGTGCACCAGGCGAGCAGCGTTTCGTGGCGCGAAAGCGTGAGGTCGATGTGTCCTGCGACCGTCCACGCCGGGCCTGCGATGCGCATCTCCGGCACGAGCGGCTTGATCGCGGCGGGAAGAACGACCTTCTCGTGGCCCATCTCGCGCAGCACGTCGTGGACGGCGCCCGTGTAGCAGCGCGCGAGGCGGGCAGTGAGGGATTCGCTGGCGTCGCGAGAGCGGCTGCTGCGCGCCGGCGCCGCGCGCGGCTCTTTCTTCTCAGCCACCGAACAGCTCGAACTGACCCGTCTGTTCTCTCGGCCGCGGCGGCCGGAAGCGCGTGGTGTCGAGCGACTCCCGGTCGCCGTTGAGCCCCAGCCGCTTGCACGCTATCGCGAATCGCTTGGCGATGAGCTCTGAGAATTGTCCTGCGCCACGCATGCGCGAGCCGAAGTTGGGATCGTTGTCGCGGCCGCCGCGGATCTGCTGCACGATGCTCATAACGTGCTCGGCCCGTAACGGATAGTGCTGCGCGAGCCAGTCGCGGAAGAGCGGGGCGACCTCGCGCGGCAATCGCAGCATGATCCAGGTCGCCCAGCGCGCGCCGTTCGCCGCCGCGCCCTCGAGGATCGCCTCGAGATCGCGATCGGTGAGCTGCGGAATCACCGGCGCGATGCTCACGCCAACGGGAATGCCGGCGTCGGCGAGCGTCTTCACGATCTGCATCCGCCGCCGCGGCGCAGGCGCGCGCGGATCGAGCTTTCGCGCGAGCTCCGGATCGAGCACAGCTATCGAAACATAGGCGCGCGCCAGCCGCTTCGCTGCCATGGGCGCGAGGAGATCGAGGTCGCGCTCGACGAGCACGCCCTTGGTTGTGATCGTCAGCGGGTGCTCGCATTCGGACAGGACTTCGACGATCTGCCGCGTGATCTTCCATTCGCGCTCGATCGGCTGATACGGATCGGTGTTGGTGCCGAGGGCGATCGGCTCGCAGCGGTAACCGGGCTTCGCCAGCTCGGCGCGCAGAAGCTCCGCGGCGTTCGGTTTGGCGAACAGCTTCGTCTCGAAGTCGAGCCCGGGCGAGAGATCGAGGTAAGCGTGCGTAGGCCGCGCGTAGCAGTAGATGCAACCATGCTCGCAGCCCTGATACGGATTGATCGACTGCGTGAACGGAATGTCGGGCGAGTCGTTGTGCGCGATGATCGTGCGCGCGCGTTGGATCGAGACGGTCGTCTTAAGCGGAGGCAGCTCCTCGTCCTCGGCGAGCGGCGCATTCCAGCCGTCGTCGAACGCCTCGCGTTCTTCGCGGCGAAAACGATTGCCGGGATTGAATCCGGCGCCGCGACCCTTCTGTGGACGCGGCGGTGACGAGCTCATCGGCTATGCAACCAGCTTGGCGTCCATCGTGATGGTCGCCTTGAGGACGCGCGAGACGGGGCAATTCGCTTTCGCGTCTGCTGCGATCTCGGCAAATTTCGCCGCGTCGATCTTGGCCACGCGCGCTCGCGTTGTAAGGTGAATCGACGTGATCGTCCAGTTACCGCTGACCTGATCGAGGGTCAATGCGGCTTCGGTATCGATCGCGTCGGCGGTGAAGCCAGCGTTGTTGAGCATGAACGACAAAGCCATCGTAAAGCAGCCGGCATGCGCGGCCGCGATCAACTCCTCGGGGTTGGTTCCTTTGCCGTCGCCGAAGCGCGCGACGAACGAATAGGGTGTTTCCTTGAGCGTGCCGCTTTGCGTGCTGATCGTTCCGGCGCCTTCCTTCACGGTACCCTGCCAGCGTGCGGATGCCTTGCGTTGCATTTGTTCTCCTCGGGTATGAAGTGGCCTTCTCAGGACAGAGTTTAGGCCCGCGTTGCCTGCGCGCCAAGTAGGAGGCCGATCGCCGTCAGGCTGTGCAAGAGGCCGCAAGCAAGCGCCGATGCGCTACCATACGTTGCGCAATGAACAAGCCGAAGACGACCCATTTCGACACGCTGACGCTGCACGCGGGAGCGCGTCCCGATGCGGAGACCGGCGCGCGCGCCACGCCGATCTATCAGTCGGCATCCTTCGTCTTTCGCGACAGCGATCACGCGGCCGCGCTTTTCAACATGGAGCGCGCGGGGCACGTCTATTCGCGCATCTCCAACCCGACCTGCGCGGTGCTTGAGGAGCGCATCAGTGCGCTCGAAGGCGGCGTGGGTGCGATCGCGGTGGCGAGCGGACAGGCCGCGCTGCATCTCGCGATCATCACTCTGATGGGCGCGGGCTCGCATATCGTCGCCTCGCGCTCGCTCTACGGCGGCTCGCACAACCTGCTCGACTTCACGCTGCCGCGCTTCGGGATCGAGACGAGCTTCGTGAACCCGCGCGATCTCGACGCGTGGCGTGCCGCCATCCGTCCGAACACGCGGCTGCTCTTCGGCGAAACACTCGGCAATCCGGGACTCGAAGTCCTCGACGTGCAGCGCGTCTCCGGGCTGGCACATGAGCACGGCCTGCCCTTGTTGATCGACTCGACGTTCACCACGCCGTATCTCATGCGCCCCTTCGAGCACGGAGCCGATCTCGTCTATCACTCGGCGACCAAGTTTCTCTCGGGGCACGGCGTCGTGATCGGAGGGCTCCTCGTCGACAGCGGAAAATTCGACTGGAACGAAGCCAGGAGCGCCGGCAAATTTCCGACGCTGACCGAACCCTACGCGGGCTTCCATGGCATGGTCTTCGCCGAGGAATCGACGACCGCCGCGTTCCTGCTGCGAGCGCGGCGCGAAGGCATCCGCGATTTCGGCGCATGCATGGCGCCGATGACCGCTTTCCAGATTCTCCAGGGAATCGAGACTTTGCCGCTGCGCATGGCGCGCCACGTCGAGAACACGCGCAAGATCGTCGCCTTTCTCGCGTCGCATCCCTTCGTCGCCTCGGTCGGCTATCCCGAGCTCCCGACGCACCCGGACCGCGAGCTGGCCGCGCGCCTCCTGCCCGAAGGCTGCGGCGCCGTGTTCAGCTTCGCCATTCGCGGTACGCGCGAACAGGGCCGCAAGTTCATCGAGTCGCTGCGCATCTTTTCGCATCTCGCCAACGTTGGCGACGCGAAATCGCTGGTGATCCATCCCGCGTCGACGACGCACTTCCGCGTCGCGACCGAGGATCTGGAAAAAGCAGGAGTCACCGAAGGCACGATCCGACTCTCGGTCGGGCTCGAGCACGCCGACGACCTGACCGAAGATCTGAGTCGCGCGCTGCGCGCAGCGGAGAAGGGCTGAGGTCCCTTAGGTGCAGCTCAAGGTCGCGGACCGCGGGGTCTACGCCTACACGGGCGCGCGGGCATTCGATCGCGCGCTGCCGGCGATCATGTTTGTGCACGGCGCGGCGAACGATCACAGCGTATGGGCGCTTCAGTCGCGCTACTTCGCGCATCACGGCAACAATGTCCTTGCGGTCGATCTACCCGGGCACGGACGCAGCGACGGCGCTCCATTGCCCTCGGTCGAAGCGATCGCCGACTGGATTGTCTCGTTGCTCGACGCGCTGGCAGTCGACAAGGCTGCGCTGGTCGGTCACAGCCTCGGTTCGCTCGCGGTGCTCGAGGCCAGCGGCCGCCATCCCGGGCGTGCGGCCCGCATCGCACTCCTCGGACCGTCCGTGCCGATGCCGGTCAGCGATGCGCTGCTCGATGCCGCGAAGCGCGACGATCATTCCGCTTTCGAGCTGATCAACGGATGGTCGTTCTCGCCCGCGGATCAGCTTGGCGGCAATCGCTTCCCTGGCGTATGGATGACGGGCAGCTCGATACGATTGATGGAGCGCTCGCGTCCCGGCGCGCTCTACACGGACCTCGTCGCATGCAACAGCTATGCGGGAGGTATGGCCGCGGCGGCAAAGCTGCGCTGCCCGGGGCTGCTCGTCATCGGTGAGCGCGATCAGATGACCTTGCCGAAGAACGCTCGCGCGCTCGTTGCAGCTCTAACCGACAAGCGCGTGGTGACGATTCCCGATTGTGGGCACAGCATGATGGCCGAGGCGCCGGACCGCGTCCTCGACGCTTTGCGGGAGTTTCTGTTGTGACGACGCCTAACCGTTCTTCCACTTGATCGAGCACCCGATGCTCGTCGCCTGCTGCGCCGGACCCTTTCCTGTGCGCGCGACCTGCACCATGGCGTTGTAGAGCTCGCGCGCCGCGCCGGGCTTCGGCGAGCGGCCCGAGTCGTCGAGCCGGCCGCGATACTGCAATCCGAGCTTGGCGTTGTAGCCGAAGAAATCCGGCGTGCACACGGCGCCATAGGCACGCGCGATATCCTGCGACTCGTCCCAAAGATAAGGGAACGGGAACTTGAGGCGCGTAGCGAGCGCCTTCATGTTGTCGAACGAATCCTCGGGATAGTCGGTGGGGTCGTTGCTGCAGATTGCGACTGAGCCGATGCCCTGCGCCTTCAGCTCGCCGGCGTCGCGCACGATCTTGTCGATCACCGCCTTAACGAACGGGCAGTGGTTGCAGATGAACATGACCAGCAGTCCGTGCGGGCCGCGCACTGCGTCGCGGCTGTAACGGCGTCCGTCGGTCGCGGGCAGATCGAAGTCCGGCGCAGGGGCGTCGAAATCGCAGACGGGTGGGGTTGCGGCCATCGTGAAGTTCCTCGCGAGCTGTGTGGCAGAATGCTAGCATGTCGCGGGCCCGCAGGGTCCGGCCCGCAGGGTCCGCAGCGTGCGCGGCACAAGCAACAATGACGGCCCGCTTCTTTTGTCCACCGCCGATTGTCGCCGGAGCGGAAATCGCCCTCCCTTCGAGCGCGGCGCATCACGCGGCACGGGTGCTGCGGTTGCGCGTTGGGGATGCAGTCACGCTTTTCGACGGAGAAGGCGGAGAGTACGGCGCGCAGATTGCACGCGTGACGCCGCGCGCGGTCACCCTGCGCGTGGTCGAGCGGCGCGCGATCGAGCGTGAATCACCGCTCTCGATCACGCTGGTGCAGGCGCTCGTGTCCGCCGAACGCATGGATTACGCGATTCAGAAAGCGGTCGAGCTGGGCGCGGCCGCCGTCGCACCGGTCGCGAGTGCGCGCAGCGTCGCGCGACTGGACGGCGGGCGCGCGCATCGCCGCGTCGAGCATTGGCGGCAGATCGTCATCGCGGCCTGCGAGCAATGCGGGCGCAATCGTCTCGCAACCGTACACCCGCCGTGCGGGCTGGGCGAATGGCTGCGGCGTCCGTCAAAAGCGGGCCTGCGTCTGCTGCTCGCGCCAGGTGCGACCAATTCGCTCGCGGACTTGCCCGCCCCCAAAGGGGCGATCGAGCTTCTCGTCGGTCCCGAAGGCGGACTCGCACCCGACGAGGAGACGGCAGCGTTCGACGCGGGCTTTCGCGGCGTGCGATTGGGTCCGCGCATCCTGCGCACCGAGACCGCGGGACCGGCGATGCTTGCGGCGATGAATGCCTTGTGGGGAGACTGGCGTTGAGCCGAAAGCGTGCAAGCGCGGCCTTCGGGCCACCGCATCTGTTCGAAATGGTAAGCTTCTCCAGGGCGCAGCCAACCCAGATCGTCGAGGGTATCGTGTCGACAACTCAGTTCACACTGCCATGAAAATCCTATCCATCGCTCTGTTTTGCGCAGCCGTTGCCGGAGGCGCCGCCGCACAGCAGGCTCCCGACATTCCGCGCTTCTCGGCCATGAAGGCGGGTGGTGCGCCCACGGAGTGGAAGCATCTGCAGCTCGCGTCGTACAAGGGCAACGTCGATTACATGCTGGTTGTCGAAGACGGAACCGTCGTGCTCCGGGCGACTTCGCACAACGCGGCCTCTTACCTTGCCGTGCCGACGGACTTCGACCCGCACAAGTTTCCGGTGTTGTCCTGGCGCTGGAAGGTGGCGCAAGGTATTCCGACGGCGAACACCGCAGACCAAAGCAAGGAGGACTCGCCCGTGCGCTTGATGATCTCGTTCGCGGGCGATATCTCGAAGCTCCCGTTCAAGGACCGCTTCGCCGCTTCCGCCGCGCAGACCATTTCCGGGCAGGCGCTGCCCTATGCCACGCTGATGTACATCTGGGGCGAGAAGGTCGCGGTCGAGTCGATCACAACCAGCACCCGAAGCGCGCGCATCAAGATGCTCGCGGTGGCCGCCGATGAGCAGGGGATCGGCAGCTGGCACAGCTACAAGCGCAACCTGGTCGAGGACTTCAAGCGCGCGTTTCAGGAAGACCCGGGGAACGTGACCTCGATCGAGATCATGAGCGACACGGACAACACCGGCGCCGACGCGCTCGCTTACTACGGCGACATCAGCGTCGGAACGAAGTAGCTAGGCCGAATTTATCCGGCCGCGCGCGAATAAGTTCGCACTACGCCTTCGCGTCCGCCGCGACCAGGATGCTGCAGCGGACGCGCTCGATCAGGATCGCGTCGACCGAGCCGCGCCACCAGCGCATGGCGAAGGATTTACTGCGTGGGTGACCGAGGATCAGCAGATCGATGCCGAGCTCGCTCACGAGCTTGGTGATCACGTCGACCGGCTCGCCTACGACCAGATGCTCCTTGACGTTGAGTCCCTTGCCGGCAAGCAGGCCGTGCGCGTCCTTCAAATCGGCCTCCATGTGCTCGCGCTCGTCGGCGAGCGCGACCTCGGGCACGTACTCGCCGGCGAGCAGATAGGCCGACGGATAGTGGACGACGCCGGCGAGGTGCACCTCGACCGACGCGTCGGACGCAAGTCGCATCACTTCGGCGAGCGCCGAGCGCGATTCGGGCGAGCCGTTGTAGGCGACGAGAATTTTTCTGTACATGGCTCCCTCCTCACCCCTGAGAGTAGTGCCTGCCGAGTGGGCCAAATCGCTCCTGCCGCAGGCGCGATCCTAGCGCGTCGTCCGGCCGCCGACAAAGTGCCAGACCCAGCGCCAGCAGCTCCTCCCAGACGGCGCCCTTGCCGATCCCCTTGGCAAGGGCGTCGAGGCGAGCGAGGGCAGTAAGCAGCTCGGGGATCATCGACGGCGGGACGCGTCGAGCGGCTTTGTCGAGCGCAAGCTGACGCCTGCCCCAGACGCGCACGTTGCGCACGGCTTCGCCGCGCGGGGTTCCCGACTCGACGGCAGCGAGCACCTGCGCGAGCGCGTGCAGATCCTCGCCGAGCTGCCAGATCAGGAGCGGCACGCCTTCGCCCTCGCCTTCCAGCGCGGCGAGGATCCGGCAGACTCTGGCGCCGTCACCCGCGAGCCAGGCCTCGGAGAGCTGAAAGACATCGAAGCGAGCGACGTCGGCGACCGCCTGCTCCACCGCGTCGTGATCGAGCTCGCCCTCGGGCAGCAACAGCCCGAGCTTCTCGATCTCCTGTCGCGCCGCGAGCAGGTTGCCCTCGGTCGTGTCGGCGAGAAACTGCAGCGTGTCGGCCGAAACGCGCTGCTTCTGGCGCGCGAGACGCTCGGCAAGCCAGCGGGGCAGATCCGAGCGGTCGAGCGGCTGCACGGCGATCGTCACGCCTGCTCCGTCGAGCGCGCCGAACCATGACGAGTTCTGCGCATTGCGATCGAGCCGCGGCAGCGTGATGAGCGTCAGCGTGTCGAGACTGGGATGATTGGCGCAGTCTTCGAGCGCGCGCGCGCCCTCGACGCCGGGCCGGCCCGAGGGAATGCGCAGATCGACGAGCTTGCGCGAGCCGAAGAGCCCGAGATTGCGATTCGACGCGGTGAACGCCTCCCACTTGAATCCCGCTTCCGCGACGAGCACGTCGCGCTCCTCGAATCCGGCGGCGCGTGCCGCCGCCCGGATTTGATCGCCGGCTTCGATCGCCAGCAGCGGCTCATCGCCGTGCACGACGTAGAGCGCGGAGAGCTCCTTCGCGAGGTGCTCCGCGAGCTGGGCGGGACGGAGCTGCATGAAGTGCTTGAATGAAACTCTGCGGCTCGCTCAAGCCACCGGTTTTCTGGCCGACTCCAGGCGGCGCACGATCAGCTGCACGGCGTCGTCCTGCATGTCGGTCCACAGGCGCTGCTCTTCGTAAGCCTTGGCGAGCGCCTCGGTGTCGCTGTAAGTGTAGGTGCGGCGAACGACGACTTCGGCGGTCGGCAGCCAATCGTTGCCGTCCTTGTCATGGACGCGGAAGAGCACGCGCTTGGTGAGCAGGAACTCGCGTACCTTGCCGCCGCTCGTCAGCGACAGGATCTGCTTGTTGTTCTCGACGGTCGTGATGTCGAGGATCACCTGCGCCTCGTCGGCAGTGGCGACGATCCGCGCGCTGGTGCCGCCCTGGAGCGAGCGCTTGAGCTCGGTGGTGAGTGGCTGCGCCGTCGGCGAATTGAGATAGAGCGAGTCGAACGGGTAGTGCGCCTCGCCGCGAAGATGGAAGCCGCAGCCGGCGAGCGCGCCCGAAAGGACAAGCGCGAGGCTCAACCGGGCAAGGTCAGCACACGACATTGACCAGACGTCCGGGGACAACCACGATCTTTCGCGGCGCCGCGCTATTGCAATGTCTCTTCACTTCCGGGCTCGCGACGGCCGCACGCTCGATCGCAGCCTTGTCGGCCGCCGCTGGGACGACGATCTTGCCGCGCAGCTTCCCGTTGACTTGGAGCACCAGCTCGATCTCCTCCTGCGCCAGCGCGGCCTGATCGACCTTGGGCCACGGGGCATCGAGGATGTCGCCATGCTTCTCGGCATAGCCGAGCTGTTCCCACAGCGCGTGGGCGATGTGCGGCACGACCGGAGCGAGCACGCGCAAGAGGATGGAGAGCCCTTCGCGCACGAGCTCGATCGTCGCCGGCGTCGACTCATCGGGGACGCGTTCGAGCGCGTTCAGCATCTTCATGCCCGCCGAAACGACGGTGTTGTACTTGACGCGCTTGTAATCGTCGTCAGCCTGCTTGAGATGCAGATGCAGCTCGCGTCTGATCTCGCGCAGCTCCGGCGGTGCGCCGGTCCAGTCGAGCGCAGCCGGCTCGTGCGCCACGGCGGCGGCATGCTCCTGCGCGTAGGCCCACAGGCGCTTAAGGAACCGGTATGCGCCGTCGACCGCATCGTCGGACCAAAGCGCTGAGTCTTCCGGAGGCCCCGCAAACATGACGAAGAGCCTCGCCGTGTCGGCGCCGTACTTCGCGATGAGGTCATTCGGATCCACGCCGTTCTTCTTGCTCTTGGACATGGTCGAAATGCCCTCGTACTCGACGCTCTGCCCGTCGCTCCTGAGGGTGCCGCCGATGATGCGGCCCGACGCGTCGTGCTCCGGCTCGACTTCCTCCGGCGCGAAATAATCGATGCCACCCTTCTCGGTGCGCCGGAAATAAGCGTGGTTGAGCAGCATTCCCTGCGTCATCAGCCGCGTGAAAGGCTCGTCGAACTTGAGCATCCCCATGTCGCGCATCACCTTGGTCCAGAAGCGCGCGTAGAGCAGATGCAGGATCGCGTGCTCGATGCCGCCGATGTACTGGTCCATCGGGTTCCAGTAATCGTTGCGCGCGTCGACCATCGTCTTCGCGTCCGGACTTGCATAGCGCATGTAATACCAGGACGAGTCAACGAAAGTGTCGAGCGTGTCGGTCTCGCGCTTCGCCGGACCGCCGCATTTCGGGCATGGGACGTTGACGAAGTCGGCGCGCTTGGCGAGCGGGTTGCCGCTGCCGTCGGGCACGCAATCCTCGGGCAGCACGACCGGCAAGTCCTTCTCCGGCACCGGCACGTCTCCGCAGGCTCCGCAATGGATGATCGGAATCGGCGTACCCCAGTAGCGTTGGCGCGAGACGCCCCAGTCGCGCAGCCGATAGCGAATCTGTTTCTCGCCAAGACGTTTGGCCGCGAGATCGGCGGCGACCGCGTCGACCGCCTTCCCGTAAGCGAGACCATCGTACCTGCCGGAGTTCACGCAGTGCCCGCGCTCCTTGTCCTCGTACCACGGTTGCCACGCGTCGGTCGAGAAGGTCTCGCCGTCGATCGCGATCGCCTGCTTGATCGGCAGGCAGTACTTCTTGGCGAAAGCGAAATCGCGTTCGTCGTGCCCCGGCACGCCCATGACCGCGCCTTCGCCGTAGGCCATCAGCACGTAATTGCCGACCCACAGCTCGACCATCTCGCCGGTCAAGGGATGCGTCACGGAAAGCCCTGTGCGCACGCCTTTCTTTTCCATCGTGGCGAGCTCGGCCTCGATCGTCGTGCCGCGCTTGCATTCCTCGATGAACCCGGCAAGCTCGGGATTTGCGGCGGCCGCGTGCGCGGCCAACGGATGTTCCGCCGCAACTGCACAGAAGGTGACGCCCATGATGGTGTCGGCGCGCGTGGTGTAGACCCACATCCTTCCGTCGCCGATGAGCGCACCCTTCGCGTCTCGAATGTCGTGCAGGAAGGCGAAGCGCACCCCTTCGCTCCTCCCGATCCAGTTCGTCTGCATCAGGCGCACGCGCTCCGGCCAGCCGGTCATCTGGTCGAGCTTTCCGAGCAGCTCTTCGGCGTAATCGGTGATGCGCAGGTAATACATCGGAATCTCGCGCCTCTCGATCGTCGCGCCGGAACGCCAGCCCTTGCCGTCGATCACCTGCTCGTTGGCGAGCACGGTCTGATCGACAGGATCCCAGTTGACCACGCCGGTGGTCTTGTACGCGATCCCCTTCTCCAGCATCTTGAGGAAGAACCACTGGTTCCAGCGGTAATACTCCGGGTCGCAGGTCGAGAGCTCGCGCGACCAGTCGATGGCGAGCCCCACCGCCTGCATCTGCTTCTTCATGTAGGCGATGTTGTCGCGAGTCCATTTCGCGGGCGCCATGCCGACCTTCATCGCCGCGTTCTCCGCCGGCAACCCGAACGCGTCCCAGCCCATCGGCGTCAGAACGTTGTATCCGTTCATGCGCAGGTACCGGTACATCATGTCGTTGATGGTGTAGTTGCGCACGTGCCCCATGTGCAGCACGCCCGACGGGTACGGCAGCATCGCGACGCAGTAGAACTTGCGCTTGTTCGCGTCTTCGCGCGCGCGGAACGCGTCGCGCGACGCCCAGTGTGTGCGCGCGGCGGCTTCGACTTCGGCGGGGCGATACGGTTGCATGCGGGCTCGATTTCTCGACGAGCCGCGATTATACCGGCAGGGCTTCAGCCACCCGATAGCAAGGCATAGGCCGCAAGCGCGAGAAACAGGACCGCCGCGACGATGCGCACCGCACGCATGGGAATGCGCGACGCCGCTGCATTTCCGAGAAAGACGACCGGCACATCGGCGATCAGCATGCCGAGCGTCGTGCCCGCGATTACCGGAACGAGCGAACCGAACTGCGCGGCGAGCATGAGCGTAGCGATCTGCGTCTTATCGCCCATCTCGGCCATGAAGAACGTGCCGGCCGTAATCGCGAAGATTCCGAAATGGCCCCTCGGTACCTTAGTCTGCTGCTCCTGCCGATCCGGCGCGAGCGCCCACAACGCGACAGCGATGAACGAAGCGGCCAGAAGCCAGCGCAGATACGCTTGCGGGACCAGATCGCGCAACCAGGTGCCCACCAGCGCAGCCAGCGTGTGGTTGGCGAGCGTGGCGACCGCTATCCCCGCGATGACCGGCAACGGACGCCGGAACCGCACGGCGAGCATGAGCGCGAGCAGCTGCGTCTTGTCGCCCAACTCGCCAACGGCGACTGCGGCGATCGATACGAGGAAGGCTTCGATGTTTGGGATCTGCTTTGCAGGGCGGTTTCGGAGTACTGGCCATTCGTCGGGCGGGCCGCAACGCTCGCGCGCTCAGCCGTCAGGACGTGGAATACACCGACTGCTAAAATTGTAACTTATGAGGGAACCTGTGCCGGCGACGACCACCCAAGCCATCACGGCTTCCCGCCAACGCGTCGTTTTGATGCATCGAATGCCACGTCATCTTCGACTTTTCGCCGCCGGCGTCGCCACGCTCGCCGCAACCGCGGTGATCGCAGCGCCGGCGCGCACTGCGCACGTCGAGGCCGAGCTTGTTTCGGCGCAGACCGCGCTCGTTCCCGGCTCGCCGTCTACGCTTGCGCTGCGGCTCAAGATGGATCGCGGCTGGCATACCTATTGGCGCAACCCCGGCGATTCCGGGCTGCCGACCACGATCGCGTGGAAGCTTCCCGCAGGGCTGTCAGCCGGGCCCATCGAATGGCCCGCGCCGCGGGCGCTGCCCGTCGGCCCGTTGGTGAATTATGGATACACCGACGAAGTATTGCTGCTCACCGAGATCGCAGTCGCGCCGGACGTCGCCGGTACTTCGGCAAATCTCGCCGCGCGCGTCGACTGGCTCGTTTGCAAGGACGTCTGCATTCCCGAGGGCGCAGACCTGACGCTGGCGCTTCCGGTTGCGAAGAGCGAAAGCCCGGACGCGCGCTGGTCAGGGCCGATCGAAGCGGCGCGCGCTGCGCTGCCGCAGCCGCTCGAAGGATGGGACGTCGCCGCGACGGGCCGCGGCGCGGAAGTCGAAGTGACCCTGCATCCGCGCGCACCGACCGATCTCGGCCAGGTCCACTTCTTCCCCTACAGCGAAGGCAAGATCGAAGCGAGCGGGCGCCAGACGCTCACTCGCTCGGGCTCGACGATGACGCTCATGCTGCCGGTCGCGAGTCAGCGCGTTGGTGAATTCGCGCGCGTCGCGGGCGTGTTGACCGCAAGCAAGGGATTCGACGGTCACGACGCCGCGGCGATCGACGTTCCGCTCGCCGGCGCAGTGGTCGCCGGAGCACCACCGGCGGGTGCGGCGAACGCGGGCACAGCACTGCCGATCGTGGACGATGCAAACCGCGTCTCGTTTGGGGTCGCGCTCCTCTTCGCGCTCCTTGGGGGGGCGCTGCTCAATCTGATGCCCTGCGTCTTTCCCGTGCTCTCGCTCAAGGTGCTCGGCTTTGCGTCGCATGGCGGCGGCACCGCCGGCATGCGCTCGCACGGGCTCGCCTTCGCCGGCGGCGTGATCGTTTCGTTCGTTGCGCTGGCCGTGCTTCTGATCGCCTTGCGGGCGGCCGGTCAGCAACTGGGCTGGGGCTTCCAACTGCAGTCCCCGGCGATCATCGTCGGCCTCGCGATCCTCTTCTTCGTGTTGGCGCTCAACCTTTCCGGCGTGTTCGAGCTCGGGCAGCTCTTGCCCTCCGCGGTTTCGACCTGGTCGGCGCGCAGCAGCTATGTGAACGACGCGCTTTCGGGACTCGTCGCCGTCGTGGTGGCCTCGCCCTGCTCGGCGCCGTTCATGGGCGCGGCGCTCGGCTACGCGCTGGCGCAAAACAATGTCTCCACGCTCGCGATCTTTACGGTGCTCGGCATCGGCATGGCGCTGCCGTATCTTGCGCTCGCGTTCTTCCCCGCATGGCGGAGCAAGCTGCCCAAGCCCGGTCCATGGATGATGCGGCTGAGGCAACTCCTTGCGTTTCCGCTTTACGGGACGGTGATCTGGCTCGCCTGGGTGCTCTCCATGCAACTCGACAACGATGCGGTCGCGCGTCTGCTCGCGGTGCTGCTGCTGATCGCGTTCGCGCTGTGGGCGTGGCAGACCATGCGTTCCGGCGGCGCGCGCAGCTGGGGCGTTGCGGCAGCTGTCGGCTTCGCGGCTGCGGCAGTCGCAGGCTGGCCGGTGATGGCAGCGGTCACGAGCGACAATCCTCCGGCGCCCAAAGCTATCGCGGCCGAGAAGGGCCCGTGGCAGGACTTCACCCCCGAGCGCGTGCGCGAGCTGACCGGCGCGGGTCGCGCGGTGTTCGTCGATTTCACCGCCGCGTGGTGCGTCACCTGCCAGGTCAACAAGATCGCGCTCAACAGCGACACGGTGCGCGCAGCATTCGCGCAAAAGAACGTGGCGCTTTTGCGTGCCGACTGGACCCGTCGCGATCCCGTGATCGGACAGGCGCTGGCCTCGCTCGGCCGCAACGGCATCCCGGTTTACGTGCTTTACCGCCCGGGGCGCGAACCTTTGCTGTTGCCGGAGGTCTTGCAGAAGAGCACGATTACCGACGCGCTCGCCACGCTGTAGGGCGTATGGCTTTAGCCGAATAGAAGGAGGTAAGAATGAACTGGCAAACGCTTCTGGCGCCACTCTTCCTCGGCGCTTCACTTCCTGCGCTGGCCGCGACGGCGGGGCAGGCCGCGCCGAACTTCTCGGCCACCGATACGCAGGGGAGGACGGTGCAGCTCTCCGACTTCAAGGGGCGCTACGTCGTGCTCGAATGGACCAACCCGCAATGCCCCTTCGTGCGCAACCAATACAACACGCGCAACATGCAGGGGCTGCAGTCGGACTGGGGACCGCGGGGCGTCGTGTGGCTCTCGATCGACTCCTCGAACAAATCGAGCTGGAGCTTCATGCCACCGGCGAAGCTGGACGCGTGGATGCACGACAAGGGCGCGGCGCAGAAAGCAGTTCTCGTCGACGGTGACGGCGCGGTGGCGAAGCTCTATCAGGCGAAGACAACGCCGCACATGTTCGTGATCGATCCGGCGGGCAAGATCGTCTATGCCGGCGCGATCGACGACCGTCCCTCGACACGTCCCGAGGACCCTGCGGCCGCGAAGAACTACGTCCGCACCGCGCTGACGCAGGCCACGAGCGGCGCTGCGGTGAGCACGGCCAACACGACGCCGTACGGCTGCTCGATCGATTATTGAGTCGAGGGACCGCGGTCCCGCAGGGGAGACTCTGCATGTCTCGCCGCGACAAGGCGGCGCTCGCGTTCGCCTTTGCATTCGCGCTGCTGGCAACTGCCTGCGGCTCGTCGCAGGACAAGCCGCTGCAAGGTTACGTCGAGGGCGAATACACGCGCGTCGGCGCGCCGTTCGCAGGAACGCTGGAGAAGCTCTCGGTGCAGCGCGGAGACCAGGTCGCGGCGGGCGCGGCGCTGTTCGCCCTCGAGCAGGAAAACGAGCTGGCCGCACGCCGCCAGGCGGAGGAGCAGCTCCGCGCCGCGCAAGCGCGACTCGAGAATCTCAAGACCGGGAAGCGCGCACCGGAAGTCGAGACGGTCAACGAACAGCTCCGGCAGGCGATCGCATCACGCGATCTCTCTGCGGCCAATCTCAAGCGCCAGGAAGGCTTGTTCAAGTCGGGCTTCGTCAGCAGCGCAGCGATCGACGACGCGCGCACGAAGCTGCGCAGTGACGAGGCGCACGTGGCGGAGCTTCGCGCGAGCCTCGCCACGATGAATCAGTCGACCGGCCGCCCGGACGAAATCCGCGCTGCCGAGGGGGACGCCAAAGCGGCGAGCCAAGCGCTTGCGATGGCCGACTGGAAGCTCGGGCAGCGCACAGTCGAAGCGCCTGCTGCGGGACGCGTGAACGACACTTACTACGTCATCGGTGACTTCGTCCCGGCGGGGAGTCCGGTCGTGAGCTTGTTGCCTCCCGGAAACGTGAAGCTTCGGTTCTACGCGCCCGAGCCGCTGCTCGGCCGGCTGAAAGCGGGGCAGACGGTGAGCTTCACTTGCGACAGTTGCGGCTCGCCGATGAACGCGACGATCTCCTTCATCGCCGATCGCGCGGAGTTCACTCCGCCCGTGCTGTTCTCCAAGGACAATCGCGCCAAGCTCGTCTTCCTGGTCGAAGCGAGACCGTCGACCGAGGTCGCGGCGCGGCTCAATCCGGGTCAACCGGTGGATGTGACCCTGCCCAAGCCATCGGACGACTCCGGCGCCAAGCAGAAATGACCACGGAGTCCGGAGGCGACGTCGTCATCGACGTGCGCGGCTTGAACAAGCACTTCGGCGATAACCACGCGGTCAAGGATCTCGCGCTCACCGTGCGGAGCGGCGAGATCTTCGGCTTCCTGGGACCGAACGGCAGCGGCAAGACGACGTCGATCCGCATGCTCTGCGGATTGCTCACGCCCGACAGCGGCGAGGGGACCTGCCTCGGCCACGACATCCTAACCGACACCAAGTCGATCAAGCGCGAGGTCGGCTACATGACGCAGGCCTTCTCGTTCTGGATCGACCTCACGATCCGCGAGAACCTGCGTTTCATCGCGCGCATGTACGGGATGAAGGAAAGCGACGATCGCATCGAGCGCGCGATCACTGAGCTCGGACTCAAGGACCGCGCGAATCAGCTCGCCGGCGCACTCTCCGGCGGATGGAAGCAGCGGCTCGCGCTCGCGGCTTGCCTGCTGCACGATCCGCAGCTCCTGCTTCTCGACGAGCCGACGGCAGGTGTTGATCCCAAGGCGCGGCGTGATTTCTGGGACGAGCTGCATGCTCTCGCGGCGCGCGGCATCACGGTGCTCGTCAGCACGCACTACATGGACGAGGCCGAGCGCTGCCACAAGCTCGGCTACATCCTCGACGGACGCCTCCTCGCGCAGGGCACGGCGCAAGAGATCATCGACAGCCAGACGCTCTACACCTGGGCGGTGACTGGAGAAGAACTGCCCGAGCTCGAAAAGCGCCTGCGCGAGCTGCCCGAAGTCGAGCAGGTCGCCGCATTCGGGACTGCGCTCCACGTCACCGGCACCGATCGCGAAGCGCTGAAGCGTGCGCTGGAGCCCTTCATGAAGGAGCCGGGCCGCGAGTGGAACGAAGCCGAGCCGGGGCTCGAGGACGTCTTCATCCATCTGATGCGCGGCGCCGGCGAGGCGCGTGAGAAGAAGCACTGATGAAGGACTTCTTCTCCATCTCGCGCTGGCTCGGCATCGTCGGCAAGGAGTTCATCCAGCTCAAGCGCGACCGACTGACCTTCGGCATGGTGGTGGGCATTCCCATCATCCAGCTGATCCTCTTCGGCTTCGCGATCAACTCGGATCCGAAGCACCTGCCGACCGCGGCGCTGATCGTCGACCGCAGCGTATTCTCGCGCGACATCATCGCGGCGCTTCGAAACAGCAGCTACTTCGAGTTCATCGGCGAAGCGCGCAACGAGCCCGACGCCGAGCACATGCTCGCCACCGGCGAAGCGCAGTTCGTTGTGACGATTCCGGGAGACTTTTCCCAGCGCCTCGTGCGCGGCGAGCATCCGGCTATCCTGGTCGAGGCCGATGCGACCGATCCGGTAGCCACCGGCAACGCCCTCTCGTCGCTGAACCAGATTGCGCAGACCGCGCTCGCACGCGATCTTGCCGGTCCGCTCGCGACACTGGCGCCGCAGGACCCGAGCGCGCTCGGGCCGTTGACTGCCGGGCCCGGCGCCTTCGAGGTGCGCATTCACGCACGCTACAACCCCGAAGCCGTGACCGCCTACAACATCGTGCCGGGGCTGATGGGCGTCATCCTGACCATGACCATGGTGATGATGACCGGGCTCGCGATCACGCGCGAGCGCGAGCGCGGCACGATGGAGAATCTGCTCGCAACGCCGGCGACCGCGCTCGAGGTGATGACCGGGAAGATCGTTCCCTACATCCTGATCGGACTGATTCAGGTCACGATCGTGTTGACGCTCGCGCAGATCCTCTTTGGCGTGCCGATGCTGGGCGGCTATGTCACGCTGTATATTTCGGTGCTGCTCTTCATCGCCGCGAATCTGATGCTGGGGCTAACCATATCGTCGATCGCGCAGAACCAGCTCCAGGCGATGCAGATGACCTTCTTTTTCTTCCTGCCCTCGATTCTGCTCTCGGGCTTCATGTTCCCGTTCCGCGGCATGCCCGAATGGGCGCAATGGATTGGGCAGGCGCTGCCGCTGACTCACTTCCTGCGCATCGTGCGCGGCGTTCTGCTCAAGGGCAACGGCTGGAGCGAAGTCGGCCTCGAGGCCTGGCCGATCGCGGTGTTCATGCTGGTGGTGATCGCGATCGGGCTGCGCTTCTTCCGCAGCACGCTCGACTAGACTCTGCCGAGCGGACGTCGAGCTCGCGCGAAGTCAACCGCTCTGCGCAGTCGCGGGCGCGTCGGTGCGCAGCAGCTCGTCGAGGCTGGCGACAGCAGTAAGCTTGTCGACGCAGTGATCGAAGCCAGCGTCCCTGGCACCGACGAGCGTGGCTTGATCCAGGCCGGTGCCGCTCATCATCACCAGACGCATCGCTTCCGGCGGAAAGCGGGCGCGCAGCCGGCGCGCGATCTCGTAGCCGTTGATTCCCGGCATGTGTACGTCGAGCACGACGAACTCGGGCTGCCACTCTTCGGCAAGCTGCAGCGCTTCCCTTCCGTCGGCTGCGAGCTTCACTTCGTGCCCCGAGTCGCGCAGGATGGCAGCGAAGGACACCAGCAGGTCCTGGTTGTCGTCGGCGACGAGGATGCGACGCTTTGCCGGCGCGGTGTCGTTGTCGATCCGTCGCGACGGAGCGCTGGGGTGATTGCGCAGCTCGGCGATCGCGTCGATCGTCGCGACGATCTCGGAGAGCTGGCGCTCGATCACCGTGAGGATCTCGCCCAGCTCTGGATCGCTGCCGACACGGCGACGGAACAGGTAAGCAGCATTGACGATGGGAGCGACTTCGTTGCGAAGCACATGCACCAGCGCGCGCAGCTTTTCGCTGTCGGCGGTGACTTCCTGATACGCGGGCATGACCACGAGTAGAGAGAACAGCATTTCAACGGCGAGCCCTCTCGCCGCGCCCGTCGTGGTGGCTATCTTAGCGCTTCTGCGCAGCAAAAGGCGAGGGCCGATCGCGCACGGCGCTCGGGCGGGAGCCGTCGCGGCATTTGCGCAACGCGTTGTGCGCGACATCGGCTTGTAAATTTTAGCGCAGGTACTGGCGAACATCATCAACAACGCCGCGAAGTACACCGAAAAGGGCGGGCGCATCGCGGTGAGCGCGGCGCGCGAAGGTGCCGAGATCGTGTTCCGCGTGCGCGACTCGGGGCTGGGCATCCCGCGCGAGCTCCTCACCACGATCTTCGAGCCGTTTACGCAAATAGGCCGCACGCTCGACCGTGCGCAGGGCGGGCTCGGGATCGGCCTCACGCTGGCGCAGCGGCTGGTCGAGATGCAGGGTGGCAGCGTCTCGGCGTTCAGCGAAGGGCAGGATCGCGCCAGCGAGTTCACGGTCCGCCTTCCCGCCGCGAGCGTGGCGCGCCCGGTCAAAGTGATCGCGCCCGACAGGTCGCTGTGTCCGGAAGAAGCGTCCCTCGATCTCAACGTTCTCATCGTCGACGACAATCGCGATGTCGCGGACAGCACGGCTCTTTTGCTGCGCGCGGCTGGCTGCACGGTCCACCTCGCCTATGACGGCGAGGAAGCGATTCGCTCGGCGCGAAAGCTTCATCCCGACGCCGTGCTTCTCGACATCGGCTTGCCGAAGCTCGACGGCTATCAAGTGGCCGAGCGCATTCGCGCGGAACAGGGCGACCGCGAGACCTTCATCGTCGCGCTTTCGGGTTACGGGCACGACGAGCATCTCAAGCAGACGGTGCGAGCCGGCTTCGATTGCCACGTCGTCAAACCGATCGATCCCGCGGCGCTGACCGGACTGCTCGCGTCGCGCTGTCCCGGAAGAGGACCTTCGTCGGCGCCGCCTTCTTAAGGCAGCTCAGCCCACGAGCGTGACGGCGATTGCTCCGAGCTCGCCGAAGCGCACCGTGAGCGCCGTGCCGACCGGAACTTCCAGCGCGCCGGCGTACGATCCGGTGGTAACGATCGTGCCGGCCGCGAGCCCGCTCTCCTGCTGTGCCAGGTAACTCGCGAGCCAGACGAGCGGCCGCAGCGGATGCCCGTCGGGATGACGCCCCCCGCGAAAGTGCAGCGTGCGCGCCGAAGCTTCGACCGCGACCGGGAAGCCCTCCAGCGGCGCAGCAAGCCCTCCGGCGAAAACCGGTCCGACGAACAGGCCCTGATTGTTGACCTGATCGGCCAATATCTCGGGAAAAGAAACCGCGGCGGGATCCGCGTAACGAGAGTCGAGAAGCTCGAGTACGAGACGCGTCTCCGCGATGGCCGCGCGAACTTCGCCCTCGCTGTAGGCGTTCGCGCGCGGCGGCAAGTCGCGCCCGAGCACGAAAGCGATTTCCGGTTCAATCTTCACGGTCGATCCATGCGCAACGACGGGACAAGGGCAGTCGCGGCGAATCGACGCCGCGAAGATCGGCGCGCAGGCAATCGCGCGCTCCGGCGTGGGCAACGAGCACTTCCAGCCGCCGGTGGCGGCCTTCACTAGCCCCTGCACGCGCCGTTGAATAGCGATAGCGTCCGCGAGATCGATCGGGCGGCAGGATTCCGGTAATCGCGCTCCCGGCTGTCCCGCGCGGCGCGCGGCAACGAGATGCTGTGCCGCCTGATCGATCTGAGCCGGTGTCAAGTTGAGCTCGCTGCTGAATTGACTCGACGCGAAACGAAAGTTTAACCTGACCGCCATGAAGGATCGACTGACCATCGCCGCCTCGCTGCCCGAGGATCTCGATCGCGCGACGCTCGTCGGCCGCGTCTGGAAGCCCGGGGGCGGACCTGTGCCCGCAGTCGTGCGTCGCGACGCCGTGTACGACATCTCCGCGCTTGCAACGACGGTGAGTACGCTCCTGGAGATGGACGATGTTGCTCAGGCGCTGCGCGAGACAAAGGCGTGGCCGAGGCTGGGTTCGCTCGAAGCGGTGCTAGTCAATTCGGCGTGGAACGCGCACGACGAAGCCACGCCGTGGTTCCTCGCGCCGTGCGACCTGCAGGCGATCAAGGCGAGCGGCGTCACCTTCGTGTCGAGCCTGCTCGAGCGCGTGATCGAAGAGCAGGCGCGCGGCGATCCGTCCAAGGCCCAAGCCGTGCGCAACGCGATGGTCGCCGTGATCGGCGAGGATCTCGCCGTGGTGCGGCCGGGCTCCGCGGAGGCGGCACGACTGAAGGAGATTCTCCTGCAGCAGGGCGCGTGGTCGCAGTATCTCGAAGTGGGGATCGGTCCCGACGCGGAGATCTTCACCAAGTCGCAGCCGATGTCCGCCGTGGGCACCGGCGTGGAGATCGGCATCCATCCGAAATCGGATTGGAACAACCCGGAGCCGGAAATCGTTCTGACCGTGAACAGCCGCGGCCAAACGGTGGGTGCAACGCTCGGCAACGACGTCAACCTGCGCGACTTCGAGGGACGCAGCGCGCTTCTCCTCGGCAAGGCGAAGGACAACAACGCTTCCTGCGCGATCGGCCCCTTCGTGCGCCTGTTCGACGAGCATTTTACGATCGACGACCTGCGCGCCTGCGAGCTCAAGATGCGTGTCGACGGGCCGGAAGGCTTCGTGCTCGAAGGGTCCAGCTCGATGGCGATGATCAGTCGCGATCCGCTCGATCTCGTCGGGCAGGCGATCGGTGCCAACCATCAGTATCCCGACGGCCTGATGCTGTTCCTCGGCACGATGTTCGCGCCGACACTAGATCGGCTGGGACCGGGTCAGGGTTTCACCCACGTCATCGGCGACATCGTCACCATTTCCACGCCGCGAATCGGAACGCTCGTGAACCGCGTCAACCGCTCGGATCGCATCGAGCCGTGGACGTTCGGCCTGCGCGCATTGATCGAAAGCCTCGCGCAGCGCAGCACGCAGTCGCGCTGATAGCGCGTCTATCGAGATGGGTTGTGGCTGCTCGAATCGGCTAGAGGAGGCTTGGTGACGGTCGATCTCAAGACGGGCACGCTTGAAACGGTGATCCGACTGCCCGGCTTCGCCCGCTGGTTGGATTTCGTCGGCCCGTACGCCTTCGTCGGCCTCTCCAAGCTGCGCGCTACTAATGCCCAGCTCGACATCGTGCTCACCGACGAGAACCCGGACCGCTCGCATGGGAAGGCGAGCGAGGCGATATAGCCGGGACTCAAAGGATGAATTGGGAGAGGTTGTCGTCCTTGGCGATGCCGGCGAGACGCTCGTCGACGTACTGCGCGTCGATGGTAATGGTCTGCCCGTCGAGCTTGGTCGCGTCGAACGACACGTCGTCGAGCAGCCGCTCCATCACGGTATACAGCCGCCGTGCGCCGATGTTCTCCTGCTTTTCGTTGACCTGATACGCGATCTCGGCGAGCCGCCGGATGCCGTCGGGCTGAAAGGACAGCTCGACGCGCTCGGTGGCGAGCAGCGCCTGATATTGGCGCGTAAGACAGGCGTCGGTCGCGGTGAGGATTTGCTCGAAGTCGGACACCGACAGCGAGGAAAGTTCGACCCGGATCGGAAAGCGGCCCTGCAACTCGGGGATCAGGTCCGAGGGCTTGGCGAAGTGGAACGCGCCGCTCGCGATGAACAGAATGTGGTCGGTCTTGATCATGCCGTACTTGGTCGCGACCGTCGTGCCTTCGACGAGCGGGAGCAAATCGCGCTGCACGCCTTGGCGCGACACGTCGGCGCCGACCATCTCCTGGCGGCTTGCGATCTTGTCCATCTCGTCGAGAAAGACGATGCCGTTCTGCTCGACATTGGCAAGCGCCTTGGCTTTCAGCTCGTCGTCGTTCACGAGCTTCGCCGCCTCCTCGTCGATCAACGCCTTCATCGCCTCGCCGACCTTCATCTTCTTCACCTTCTTCCGGCCGCCCGACATCTGCTGGAACATGCCCTGAATCTGGCTGGTGAGGTCTTCCATTCCGGGCGGCGCGAGAATCTCCATCTGCGCCGGCAATACCGAGATCTCGACGTCGACCTCTTTGTCGTCGAGCTTGCCCTCCCGCAGCATCTTGCGGAATTTCTGCCGCGTAGCGCTATCCGTGGGTTGCAGATCGTGAAATCCGACTTCGCGCGCCGGCGGAAGGAGTGCATCGAGCACGCGCTCCTCGGCACCCTCGGAGGCGCGATCGCGCACCTTGCGCGTCTCGTGCTCGCGCGTCTGCTTGATCGCGGTCTCGGCCAGATCGCGGATGATGGTGTCGACATCGCGGCCGACGTAGCCCACTTCGGTGAACTTGGTCGCTTCGACCTTGATGAACGGCGCATCGACGAGCCGCGCGAGGCGCCTCGCGATCTCGGTTTTGCCGACGCCGGTCGGCCCGATCATGAGGATGTTCTTCGGCGTGATTTCCTGCCGCAAGGGTTCCGCGACCTGCTGCCGGCGCCAGCGGTTGCGCAGCGCGATCGCCACCGCGCGCTTGGCGGCGTCCTGCCCGACGATGTGCCGGTTCAGCTCGTGCACGATCTCGGACGGGGTCATGATGAAGGACATGATTCGGGGAAGGGACGCAAAAAGAAAAACGGCCGCCCACGCGGGGCGGCCGTTCTATTTTACCGCGCCGGCCGGCGCATCATCGAGTCGTTGCGCCGGCCAGCGCCACGCCGTACGCGGCGCCTAGGGCACGAAGAGCATCGCGCAATGCCCCGGCTGCGATGGAGCATCGGCGATCGCGCCGCCGCGCGGCACGCACTGACTCGGTGGAAGCGGCGCATTGTCCTCGACCTGGGCCACGAGCAGATCGAACGCCTTCTGCGCGTGCGGCTGGATGAACTCGAGCTGCGCGAACGTGTCCTTGAACGTCTCGATGTGGTTTCCGTTCTGGATCTCGTACAGGCGGTACTGCGCGGCGCGCTGCTGGTTGTTGCCCTGGCGCGACGCGTTGACCACCGCCTCGTAGGCGCGCGCACCGCGCTGGATCGGCAGCAGCGCATCCATCGTACCCGCGACCGTGATGAGCGGCTTCTTGATCTTGCCCGTCGTCGCCACGGCACCGACCTGAGCGAAGATCGACGAGTCGAGCGCGGCGCGCCTGGAATAATCGTAACCGCCGGTTCCGGTAATGTCATTGGGCCCGTCGAAGTAGGTCTGCCAGGTCGGATCGAAGCGCTTCTGCCACTGGCATTGCGTCACCTCCCAGAACTGCGCCCAGTAGAACGCCCATAGCGAGTTGGCCCCGGTGATGATGTCGGGCGGGTAGCCTGCGGCCATGATGTTCTGCGCGGCCTGGCTGGTTGGATCGAAGCCCGAACCAACGTAAGCAGGGAAGTTGCTAATCGCGGGCGGGAGGTCGATCAGGATGTTGGGACCATTCGGATCGATGAAGGTCCCTTCCCAGTCCACGCCACCGTCGAAGAGATCGGGCGCCATCTCCATCGCGCGGCGCACCTGATAGCCGCCGTTCGACGTACCCACCGCGTAGGTGCGCGTCGGATAGTGGTTGTAGGCTCCTTTCACCGCAAGGCGCGCGGCCTGGGCCGCATCGATGATGTACTGCGTCCATTGCGTGAAGGGCTTGGCGGGAGCGTCATCATAGAAGCTGACCCAGACCTGCGACGGCGGATTCAGCCGGCAGGAATCGCCGGTCGGCGGATTCAATGATGCGAAGCTCGCGACCTGGAAATTCAGCACGCCCTTGTTCTGCGAGGCGTAGGCGTAGCCCTTCTGCACCACGTAGTCGCTCCAGGAGAAATCGCCGTTGAACTCGCTGCGCGTGCCCGAGGCGCCGGCAACGACCAGATTGCCGTTCCAGTCGTCCGGCAGCCGGACGAGGAAGCGCGCCTGGCCAGTCGGATCGTCGGCGAAATAACCGCTGATCTGGAGCCCGGGCACGACCTTGGTGATCGGGGTGCGGTTCGGCGGGTTGGGCGAGATGACGTTGCGATCGGTCTGTGGCGTGAAGGCGAAGCCAGGAAGCCCCTGGATCGAATTGTTCTGGGGCGTCGTGGCCGGGTTGTTGGTGGTGAGGTCGGTGCTGACAGAGCAGGTCGCGCCGACGAGAACGCCCTCGAGCGCGGCGAGGACTTGCGCGCAGGTCGCGGCGCCGGCGGTGACGGGAAGGACGAGCGCCGCGAGGGCGAACGTAGAGATTCTGAGCAGCTTCATGGCATCTCCTGATTCGATCTTGAACAGTTGGAGTGTTTCGGGAGAACGAGCCCACGCTCCACGGCGAACGCGTGGCGAGCGTTAGACCCGATCGTCAGCCGGTTGTTCGCGGCGGCGATTGTCTTGCCGGGCGAGCAAGGACGATCCCACCGCCCCTGCAAGCGGCCAGTCGGAACGGGTCGTTTCGTCGGAATGCGCGAATCTACCGCGCGAGGAATGCCTTGATCGCGTCGCCTTGCTTGGCCACGTTGAGCACGCCGTCGAGATGACCGCCATCGCCGTCGATCACTACCACCTCCGCGGTTCCGCCCTGCGCGCGATAGCGCTCGGCTGCGCGCTGCGCCAGCTCGGGCGGGAAGAGCAAGTCGGACTTCGCAGGAATGAACAGGAGCTTTGCCTTGATCTTCTTCACCTCATCGCCGAGGCTGTACAGCTGATTCGCCTTGGCGGTGTAGATGATCGAGTTCGCGTCGGCAGAGGCTGCGCGCGCGGCGCCGGCCTTGTTGAGCGCATCTTCGATCGCGAATAGATTGCTGACGTCCGCGCCCGGGTCCTTGGCCGCGTCGGCCCATTTGTAGCCGAAGCTCTTTTCCGCCCAGCCGTTGGCGCGTGCCGTGATGGTCACGATCATCAGCGCCTGTGCCACACCCGCAGTCGGCTCCTCGCGGCCGTAGTAGTCTCCGTTGTTCCACTTCGGGTCGGTTTTTATTGGCAGCGTCCAAACGTCCAGCATCTGCAGCACATACGGTGAAATGTCGAACCCGGGCCCGACCACGTGCACGACGCGCGCCACGAAGTCCGGATAAAGGGCTGCCCAGATCATTGCCTGGATCGAGCCGCCCGACGCGCCGGCGACCGCGTGCAGCTTCTTCACTCCCAGCGAATCGAGGAGCGCCTTGTGCACGCGCACGCTGTCGTGATACGAAATCACCGGGAACGACATACCGTAGGGCTTGCCGGTATCGGGATTGACGCTCGCCGGGCCCGTGGTCGTGACATTCGGGTCCTTCGTGTTGAGATTGGCGAGCGCATCGGCGCTGATGACGAAGTACCTATCGGTGTCGATCGGCTTCCCGGAGCCTATGATCGGATCCCAGTAACCTGGCGCTGCATCCGCGGACTTGTACTTGCCTGCGGCGTGCGAGGTCCCTGTGAAGAAGTGCGGAATGAAGATTGCATTGTCGCCCGCAGCGTTGAGTGTGCCGTAGGTCTCGTACCCGATTCGAACGTTCTTGATCGTTTTCCCGCCGACCGTCGTGTAGGACTGGAGCGTGAACACCTTCTTCTCGATCGGGCCGTCGTAAGCTCGTACCTGCGCGCCCGCGAGCACGAGCATCGCCGCAAAAGCTATCCGGCTCCAAACCGGTAGAGGCCGTAGTTGCATCGCATTCTCCCCAATCTTCGACATGCGGGCGGCGTCCCACCGCGCCGCGCCGATTCTATCCTCGATCGCGTGCTGCGTGTGCGGCCCGGTAGCAAGCTTTCTGCCCTTCGCTTATCATGGCTGCGGCAAAGCAGGAGCCGAACAGACGCCCATCAGCTCAAGAATCAAGGAATCAAGAATGATGCGATCGATTGGAATTTCGCTGCTCGGTGGGATAGCGGCAGCTTGCTTTGCCGCGGCGGCGCAAGCGCAGACCGCCACCGCGACGCTGGCCCCGACCCAGGGCAGCAGCGTAGCCGGTAGCGTGACGTTCACGCAAAGCGGCGACAAGCTGAGGGTGAGCGCGAAGATTACCGGTCTCACTCCCGGCGGGCACGGGTTCCACATTCATGAGAAGGGCGATTGCAGCGCGTCCGACGGCACGAGCGCTGGCGGCCACTTCAATCCGACCAACAAGCCGCACGGCTCGCCTGATGCACCCGATCATCACGCGGGTGACATGCCGATGCTGCAAGCGGATGCGGGCGGCAACGCGACACTGACCACGGAGCTTTCGAGGCTCACGATCGGCAGCGGCGCGACGGACATCGTCGGAAAGTCGGTCATCGTGCACAAGGACGCCGACGACTACAAGACGCAACCGACCGGCAATTCCGGCGCGCGTGTGGCTTGCGGCGTCATCAACAAGTCATAGGAACCTCTGAATAACTCCCGCCTGAGGTCGATCCATGCGCTCGCCACGGCGATTGCGCTTGGCCTCGTCGCGGGCTGCGGCGACGCGCCATCCAAAGAAACCAGTGAAACGATGGGCGTGGCGAGGCTCACGCCGAAAAACGGAAGCACGGTGCGGGGCATCGTGTCGTTCACACAGAAGGGCGACAGGGTCGCGGTCGCCGGGCAGTTCTTCGAGCTTCTTCCGGGGTCGCACAGCCTCTACATACACGCTGTCGGCAACTGCAGCTCGCCGAACGCGGCAAGCGCGGGTCCGGTTTGGAACGTCGCCGGCGGGCCGAGCGGCAAGCGCACAGGCGAGCTGCCGCAGCTCTATGCCGGAACCGAGGGGCGCGCGGATTTCTCGATCACGGTTAGCCTGCGAGACATCACGGTAGGCACTGGAGCGCCGAATGACGTTATCGGGCATTCGCTCGTCGTGCACGCAAACGTGGATCCCGATCCGAAGGCGGAGTTCGGCGTACGCAATGGCTGGATCGCCTGCGGTGTGATCCAGCGCAGCGACGCGAAGACTCTGCGAGATCTGCTCTGAGTTCCAGCTCGGAATTCGCGCACCATGAGCCTTCTCGCGGACAGGAAAATACTGATTACGGGGCTGCTGTCGAATCGCTCCATCGCGTACGGTATCGCGCGGGCCTGTGCCCGCGAAGGTGCGACGCTTGCCTTCACCTACGTCAACGACGAGCTCAAGGAGCGGGTGGTCAAGCTCGCGAGAGAATTCGGGAGTGTGCCGGTCCTGCCCTGCGACGTGACGAACGACGACCAGATCGCGGCGCTCTTTGAAGCGCTCAAACGCGAGTGGGGTGCGCTCGACGGCTTGGTGCATTCGATCGCCTTCGCGCCGCGCGAAGCGATCTCCGGAGATTTCCTGAACGGGCTCACGAGGGCAGCCTTCGCGACCGCACATGACGTGAGCTCGTACAGCTTCGCGGCGCTCGCCAAGGGCGCGCGGCCGCTGATGGTCGGCCGCCGCGCGGCGCTCTTGACGCTCACCTATCTTGGCGCCGAGCGCGCGATCCAGAACTACAACGTGATGGGTCTCGCCAAGGCGAGCCTCGAAGCCAACGTGCGCTATCTCGCGCAGTCCCTGGGGCCCGAGGGCATTCGCGTCAATGCGATTTCTGCAGGGCCGATTAAAACGCTCGCCGCCGCCGGCATCGGCGGCTTCTCCAAAATTCTGCACTTCGTCGAGAAGACGGCGCCCCTCAGGCGCAACGTAACAATCGAGGAAGTCGGCAACGTCTCCGCGTTCCTGCTCTCCGATCTCGCCAGTGCGGTCACCGGCGGCGTGACCTTCGTGGACAACGGCTTCTCGATCGTGGCGGCGGGCATGGGCGAGGAGTGAAGCAGCAGTACGACGCCGTCATCATCGGCGGCGGTCACAACGGGCTCACCTGCGCGTGCTATCTCGCTGCGGGCGGACTCAAGGTCGGCGTGTTCGAGCGACGCAGCATCGTGGGCGGCGCGGCCGTAACCGAGGAATTCCATCCTGGATTCCGCAATTCCACCGCAAGCTACACGGTGAGCCTGCTGCATCCCAAGGTGATCCGCGAGCTGAAGCTCGCGCGGCATGGGCTTCGCATAATCGAGCGACCGCTCGCGAATTTTCTGCCGTTATCGGACCGCGATCATCTCAAGGTCGGCGGAACGCTCGCCGCGACGCAGGCGGAGTTTTCGCGCTATTCCGCGAAGGATGCGGCTGCGCTGCCGGATTATTACGCGATGCTCGATCGCGTTGCCGACGTGATGCGATCGCTGCTGCTCGAAACGCCACCCAATATCGGCGGCGGTGCAGCAGATCTGATGCGGGCCTTGAAGGCAGGCCGGCAGCTCAAGCGTCTTGGCCTGGCGGAGCGCCGCGATCTGCTCGACCTTTTCGCCAAGAGCGCGGGCGACGTGCTCGACGCTCATTTCGAGTCCGATCCGATCAAGGCGGCGTTCGGCTTCGACGCGGTGGTCGGCAACTTCGCGAGTCCGTATGCTCCGGGCTGCGCTTACGTGCTGCTGCATCATGTCATCGGCGAAGTCAACGGCAAGCGAGGCACCTGGGGACACGCGCTCGGGGGTATGGGAGCGGTGAGCGAGGCGATGGCGCAGGAGGCACGTGCCCGCGGTGTCGCGGTCTTCACCGACGCGCCGGTCGTGCGCGTGACCACACGGGGCAGCGCGGTCACCGGCATCGCGCTTGCCGACGGCACAGAGTTCCTGGCCAAGCGCGTCGTCGCCAACGTCAACCCGAAGCTTCTCTATCTGCGGTTGGTCGAGCCCGAGGCGCTCGATGCCGATTTCCGGAGGCGCATCGAGGCGTATCGCTGCGCGTCGGGGACCTTCCGCATGAACGTTGCGCTTGACGCGCTGCCGTCGTTTGCGTGCTTGCCCGGGGACGGACCGCATCTTCGCTCCGGCATCATCATCGCGCCTTCGCTCGCTTACATGGAGCGCGCGTACTTCGATGCGCGGACGACCGGCTGGTCGCGCGAGCCGATCATCGAGATGCTGATTCCGTCGCTCGTCGATCCCTCGCTCGCACCACCTGGCAAGCACGTCGCGAGCCTTTTCTGCCAGCACACCAACCCTCAGCTGCCGGATGGGCGCTCCTGGGACGACGCGAAGGACCAAGTCGCCGATCTCATGCTCGACACTGTGACGCGGTTCGCGCCGAATTTCCGCGCCAACGTGATCGCGCGCAAGGTGCTCTCACCGCTCGACCTCGAGCGCGACTTCGGTCTCATTGGCGGCGATATCTTCCACGGCGCGCTCACGCTCGATCAGCTTTTTTCGGCGCGCCCGGTGCTCGGCCACGGCAACTATCGCGGCCCGCTCAAGGGACTCTACATGTGCGGCGCAGGCACCCATCCCGGCGGCGGCGTAAGCGGCGTCCCCGGGCACAATGCCGCGCGCGAAATCCTCCGCGACGCCCGCCGTCGATTTCGACGAACGCGATGAGCCGCGGTAACTCCGGCGCTGGTGGTGCAAGCTCGTCGTCGAGCGGGTACCCCGCTCGCGGCGGCCACTCAACACACGAGTAGCCGCGCACGAGCGACCCGCTTACGACGACTGCGCCACCTAATGCGCCTTCGTTTACCGCGGCTCACGACTCCACCAAAAGGCGACGCCCCGCGACTCGTCATCGCGGGGCGTCAGCGGCACTTCAATAGCGTCGAAGCCAGCCGATAAGCCGGGTTCTGTTACGGCGCGTCCGAAAACGCGCTATGACCGTCATTCATCTAGGCGCCGCGTTACCACGGCGCTCGAGCCACCTACCCGCGGACTCGGCGAGCAGCGTCGTCGCCCGCATACTTGGTGTTGCTCCGGATGGAGGTTGCCGCGTTTCACCCGCATCCCTGTGACAGGATGCGACTCGTCTCTGTGGCCCTGTTCCTCGCCTTTGCCGCCGCTCGCGCGGACGGCTTAGAGCGTCTGGGCGTTACCCAGCATCCTGCTCTGCGGAGCCCGGACTTTCCTCTGCCGCTCGCGCTCTCGCACGAAAGGCAGCGACGGTCTGGCTGACTTCGAGCCGTCATTTTATCACCGCGTTTCGTCGACTACGCGCCACACAAGGGATTCGCCAGCACGCAGGGGGACCACGGTCTCCTTGCCGAACGCGTACTCGGCCGGGACGCTCCATGCTTCGCGGCGAATCGTGACCTTATCGGCGTTGCGCGGGAGGCCGTAGAAATCCGCGCCGTGAAAGCTCGCGAAAGCTTCGAGACGATCGAGGGCGCCCGCGCCCTCGAAGACCTCCGCGTACAGCTCCAGCGCGGCGGGCGCCGAATAACAGCCCGCGCAGCCGCAGGAGCTCTCCTTCGCCCCGCGTGCGTGCGGGGCCGAGTCCGTGCCGAGAAAAAATTTCCGGTTGCCGCCGGTGGCCGCCTGCACTAGGGCGCGACGATGTTTCTCGCGCTTGAGCACCGGCATGCAATAAAGATGCGGCCGAACGCCGCCGGCGAGCAAAGCGTTGCGCGAGTAGAGAAGATGCTGCGGCGTGATCGTCGCGCCGACCTGGGCCGGTGCGGCCGCAACGAAGTCGACTGCTTCGCTGGTCGTCACGTGCTCGAGTACGATCGTGAGCGCCGGAAAGTCGCGCACGATGCGCGCGAGCGTTCGCTCGACGAATACACGCTCGCGGTCGAAGATGTCGACGTCGGCACCGGTCGCTTCGCCGTGAACGAGGAGCGGGAATCCGTGACGCTCCATGGCGCCGAGGGTCGAATAAACGCGGGCCAGATCGGTGACGCCGGACTCGGAGTGCGTCGTCGCTCCGGCTGGGTAATACTTGGCCCCGATGATGAAGCCGCTTCGGCTCGCGCGCTCGATCTCCTCGGGCGTCGTGTTGTCGGTCAGATAAAGGGTCAGCAAGGGCGCGAAGCGCGAGCCCTTGGGCAAGGCGGCGGCAATTCGCTCGCGGTAGCCGGACGCGGCGGCGACAGTCGTCACCGGTGGGTCGAGGTTGGGCATGACCACTGCGCGTCCGAATACACGCGCCGTCGCGGCGACGACCGATCGCATCGCCTCGCCGTCGCGCAAATGCAGGTGCCAGTCGTCGGGCCGGGTGAGGGTCAGCGTCGATGCATTCATCGGGCGGCCAGGGCGGCTGGGGGTGATTCTCGCTTCGATTATACGGGGCGCCTGACGACCCCGAGGTTCGCGCCGGCAGCGTGTTCTGGAGCCGATCCGATCGCTTGCCGAAGGCGATTCGGGCTATAATTCATGGTTTGTTGGGGCGCCCGAATGATGGCGCCGGAACAGCACGGAACCGAGGGGAATGCGGGGTCGAGCAACTCATGGCACAAGCAAACGCAACCAAACGCCGCGGCGCGGCACGCGCTGCCGCAACCGGCACGAACCGCAGTACGGAAACGAGCGCCGCCAAGAAGACAAAGGAACTGAGCGAGCAGGAGCTGCTCAAGCAGAGCGAGAAGGACTACATGAATGAAGGCCAGCGCGCCTTCTTCAAGCAGCGCCTGCTCGAATTGCGCGCGCAACTGCTGAACAACGCCGACGACACGGGACAGCATCTGCGCGAGAACGAGATAACGACCGATCCGTCGGATCGCGCCACTCTGGAAGAGGAATACACTCTGGAGCTGCGCACGCGGGACCGCGAACGCAAGCTACTCAAGAAGGTCGAGAAGTCGCTCAGAATGCTCGAGGACGGCAGCTACGGTTATTGCGAGGAAACCGGCGAGCCGATTGGCATTGCGCGCCTGCTGGCGCGGCCCACCGCGACCTTGTCTCTCGAAGCGCAGGAGCGTCGCGAGCGCGTGCAGAAGCTCTACGGCGATTGACGCGTAGCGTCAGGTCTACCCGCGAGCGAAAAAACAGCGGCCCGGCATAACCGGGCCCTTTTGCTCGGGGCGAAGGAAACTGCTACATCCCAAAGAAGATCGACCGATGCGTGAGTCCGCTCGCCATGAAGAAGAGCATCGGGATGGAAAGCGCGGTATTGGTTCGCGAAGCGAGGAAGGCCACGCGCCGCGCCTTGTTCTTCTCTTCGTCGGTCGCCGGCTTCAAGCCCAGGATCTTCTGCTGGTTGGGCCAGATGAGTGCCCAGACGTTGACCAGCATGATGGTCCCGAGCCAGGCACCGACGCCGATCGCAGCCATGCCATGGCGCAGCAGGAACGCATCGACGAACTTGTCCCCGAGCAGCGTCGCGCCGGCGAGCCAGGTCACTACCGCCGCCCAGCGAAAATACAGCAGTGCGCGCGGTGCTACGTGCTTGGTGATTCCTGCCGCGGTGCCGTCGGCCGTGGCGGCCTTCAGCGCCGCGACCTGAACGAAGTTGAAATAGTAGAGCAGTCCGATCCACATCACACCGGCGAGGAAGTGGACCCAACGAGCTATTGCCGGAACGAAATCCATAGTCATCACCTCCGTCAAGCAGCGGCAGTGATAAGGCTCTTCACGACGAAGTAGAGGATCACCGTGATAACCAGGCCGGAGATGATCGTCCCCCAAAGCGAGTCAAGCGGATTTTTCATTGCGTTCACTCCTCGAAGCCGTTCAAGGCACTTCGGCGCACACCGCAAACTCCTCCCGAGCCGAAGCGTCGATGGATTGTACTCCGATCGAGGAACCCCGGCCGATGCGTGGTCACCGCGGCGCGAAGGCCGTCGCTCGATCGAGGCTCGAGCAGCTCGGCTTGTTGGTGACGATAGAAGGGAACATAATTCCAACCCCCTGTTCCCGCAACGAACGTTCCCGCCCCTCGATGGCATTTTCGCTGTTCCATAAGCCTCCTCACGGCAAAGACAAGCCAGCCGAGGCGAGGCCGAAACCTGAGCTGACGCCGCAGCACGACGCGCGTAGTCCGTCCGCGCGCGCACCGGCAGCCTCCGCGCGCGAGCTTGCCGACTCCGCCAAGGCACGGGCTCGCGCGGGACCGAAGCAGCCGGTTCCGCAGACCGCAGAAGAGCGCGATCGCGACATCACGCTCACCGGCCCGCCGAGCTTCATGGACTGGACGCAGCAAGGAGCCGCACCGAGCATTCAGGTCGCGGAAGCAAATCCCGGACTGTGCGCTGTGCTCGAGAATGCGGCGCTCCTGTTCGCGAGCGGACAGCCGCAGCAGGCGCGGCAACTGCTTGAGCAAGGCGTGACGAGCGACGAGGATGCGCGGCTCTCGCCGCTTGCATGGCTCGCGCTTTTCGATCTTCTGCAGCGCGCGGGAGATCGCCCCGCATTCGATCAGCTGGCGCTGCAGTACGTCGTGGCCTTCGAGCGCTCGGCGCCCGGATGGGAAGAGCGCGGCGCGAAAGAGCGAAATGCCAAGGAGCGCGGCGGCAAGCCTGAAGCGGAGAAGCGTCCAGCCAGCAGCGGCGGATACTTCGCGCTGACCGGCAAGCTGTCGGACGCAAACGCGGCGCAGATCAACAACATGCTCGCCGCGGCCCAGAAGCAACAGCAGGTCCGGCTGGATCTCGGCTCGCTCACGGGGGCCGACGACGTGGGAACGCGGCTCCTCGCCGACGCACTGGCGAAGCTGCGCAAGCAACAATGCGCTCTCGCCTTGCAGCATCCGGAGAAGATCCGGCAGGCACTGGAGCACGCCTGCGGCAAGGGGCGTGAAGCGGGCGAGGGTTACTGGGGCCTGCTACTCGAGCTTTTGCAGTGGCAGAACGATCGCGCCGTGTTCGAAGACCGCGCGGTGGATTTCGCAGTCGCTTTCGAGCTCTCGCCCCCGTCCTGGGAGCCACCGCGCAATGCCGCCACCGCGCCTCCTCCCGTCGCGGAGCCCGATCCGCTCCCGGTGATCACCGAGGCCCAAGATGCGCTCGTTTGGCAGGGAACGATGCTCGGACCGAACGATCAGCAGCTGGGCAAGTTCGCCGCGTTTCGCGACAGCCACAACGCCATTCCCATCGACATGACGGCGGTCGAGCGCATCGACTTCGTATGCGCCGGCGCGCTCCTGAACGCGATCGGACGAGCGGAGAGCCAGCGCAAGACCGTGCAGATCGCGGGCGCGACGCCGATCATCCGCGCGCTGCTGCTTCTGATCGGTATCTCGCCGCGCCATTTCGTCAAGAAGGCGCAGTAGACAACACGAGACGGGTCGCCAGCGCCAACGCGCGCGGCAGCTCTTAGTCTGAGCATGGAAAGCTTTCACGGGACCACGATCCTATCGGTGCGCCGCGGCGCGAGCGTCGCGCTTGGCGGCGACGGTCAGGTCACGCTGGGCAACGTGGTGGTCAAGGCGACGGCGCGCAAGGTACGACGAATCTACAACGAGCGCGTACTAGCCGGCTTTGCCGGAGCCACCGCGGACGCATTCACGCTGTTCGAGCGTTTCGAGGCGAAGCTCGAGAAGCACCAGGGTCATCTGCAGCGCGCCGCGGTAGAGCTTGCGAAAGACTGGCGCTCTGATCGCATCCTGCGCCGCCTCGAAGCGATGCTGGCGGTTGCCGATGCGAGCACGTCGCTCGTCATCACCGGATCGGGCGACGTACTCGAGCCCGAGCACGGCATCGTGGCGATCGGATCCGGAGGCGCGTACGCGCAGGCGGCGGCACGCGCGCTCCTCGCGCACACCGATCTGTCGGCCGCCCAGATCGTGAAGGAGGCGCTCACGATCGCGGCAGAGCTGTGCATCTACACCAACGAGCACATCGCGATCGAAACCCTGGAGGGGAAGTGACGCACGCGACAGATTCACGCGCCGAGCGCGACGTCCTCATTCTTGGGGCCGGTCCTGTCGGGCTCGCGCTCGCCGCGGCGCTTGCGCGCGAAGGTCTCGCGGTGGCGCTGGTCGATCGGAACGAGCTACGCGTTCACGATCGCAATGCCGGCGACGATGATTGGGACGCCCGCGTGTATGCGCTGAGCCCGGGCAGCGCGGATTTCCTGCGCGGCGTGGGTGCGTGGCAGCGTCTGCCGGGCGAGCGCGTCTCCGCCGTCGAGACGATGGACGTGCGCGGTGACGCCAACGGACAGATCGAGTTCTCGGCCTATGAACTCGGCGAGCGCGCGCTCGCCTGGATCGTCGAGCACCGCGAGCTTGCCAGTGCGCTCGCGACAACGGTACGCAGCATCGAGCGCATTGACGTGTTGGCTCCGTGCGAACCCTCCGTGCTCGCCTGGCACACGGACGCTGCTGAGCTATCGCTCCGCGACGGCCGCGTCCTGCGCGCCCGCCTGGTCGTCGGCGCGGACGGCCTTCGCTCCTGGGCGCGCCGCGAAGCGGGTATCGCGCAAGAACCGCGCGACTACCGGCACACCGCAGTCGTCGCCAACTTTGAAACGGAGCGCGCGCATCGGGGATGCGCGTTCCAGTGGTTCCTGGCTGAGCGCGGCGTGCTCGCGTGGCTGCCGCTACCGGGCCGCCGCATCTCGATCGTATGGTCGGCGCCCGAGGCGCTCGCGAACGATCTGCAGGCTTTGGAAGGTTCCGCCCTGTCGGCGCGCGTCGCAGACGCCGGAGGCCGGGCACTTGGCGAGCTGACAGAGATCACGTCGGCGGTAAGTTTTCCGCTTTCCTTCCTGCGACTGCCTTCGGTCATTGCACATCGTTTCGCGCTCGTAGGCGATGCCGCGCACGGCGTGCATCCGCTGGCAGGTCAGGGCGTGAACCTGGGCTTCGGGGATGCGGCGGCGCTGGCGAGCGTACTGGCGCTTCGCGGACCGGTTGCCGATCCCGGCGAGCGCATCCTCCTCGAGCGCTACGAGCGCCGGCGCTCCCTGCCTGTCGCGGCGATGCAACTCGTGACCGATGGGCTGGTGCGGCTCTTCGATCGACCGGAGCTCAAGCTCGTTCGAAACGGCGGGATGCGCGCAGTGGCGTCGATCGCCCCGCTCAAGCGGCTCCTGGCGCAGCCCGCGCTGCGCTAGGTGCTAAACTGTCGCCCCCTTGCTCGTGGCTGCGGAGTTCCTCATGCGCTTTCGCTGGTTTCAGATTCCCATGTTGGGGCTGTGCCTCCTAATGGTGGTAGCGGCGTGCGCGCAGGAAACCGTCAAGCCCGAGGCGCTCTCGCCGGAGGCGGCCGCGGTCAAAAAACTGCTCGAGACGAAATTTCCGGGAGCCGCGATCAGCAACGTCGTGAAGTCGCCGTATTTCGGCCTGTACGAAGTCAGGTTCGATGATCGGCTCGTCTACACGGACGCCAAGGTGACCTACGTCATGGCCGGCTCCGTGTACAACGCCGACACCAAGGAGAACCTCACCGATGCGCGCCTGCGTCAGCTCAATCGGGTAGCCTGGGATTCGCTGCCGCTGAGTCTCGCCTTCAAGCGCGTCAAGGGCAAAGGCACGCGCAAGATGGCTATCTTCGCCGATGCGGACTGTCCTTTCTGTCGCAAGCTCGAGGGCGACCTCAAAAATCTCGACGATGTGACAATCTATACTTTCCTGTTCCCCATCGATACGCTGCATCCGGACGCCGCGCGAAAATCTGCGATCATCTGGTGCTCGCAAGACAGGGGGAAGGCCTGGGACGAGTTCTTCGCGAGCGGCAAGCTTCCCGACAACAAGGGAGACTGCCCGACGCCGATCGCCGAAACCGTAGCGCTGGGAACGCGCCTGCACATCGGCGCCACGCCCACGCTCGTGTTTGCCGACGGGACAACGGTCCCCGGCGCGGTCCCGCTGGCACGGATCCAGGAAGAGATCAACAAGGGTGAGGCGGAAGCGAAGAAGCTTTCCTCAACTACAAACTAGCGCAGGAGGCCGTCATGGCGATCCTCGACTTCATCAGCAAGCAGTTCATCGACATCATCGAATGGACCGATGACTCGCGCGACACGCTTTCCTTCCGCTTCCCCGACGAGGACAAGGAAATCAAGCGCGGCGCGCAACTGATCGTGCGCGAGTCGCAGGTCGCGCAGTTCGTCTACCTCGGCCAGTTCGGCGACACCTTCGGTCCGGGCAAGTACACCCTGACCACCGACAACATCCCGATCCTTTCCGATCTCAAGGGCTGGAAGTACGGACTAGAGAGCCCGTTCAAGGCCGACGTGTACTACGTCATCACGCGGCTGTTCACCGGGAACAAGTGGGGGACCGCGAATCCGGTGATGATGCGCGACCAGGATTTCGGCGTCGTGCGGCTGCGCGCCTTCGGCATCTACGACTTCAAGATCGTCGATCCCAAGCTGTTCCTGAAGGAAGTCGCGGGTACCGACGATCACTTCCGCCTCGACGAGTTCAACGACACCATGCGCTCGCGCATTGTCAGCGTGTTCTCCGAGGCGCTGGCTGCCTCGAAGATTCCTGCGCTCGACGTCGCCGCGCGCTACGCAGAGCTGGGTGCCGCGCTGTTACCGCTCATCAATCCGCAGACCACTTCGAAGTACGGGCTCGAAGTGACAAGCTTCGTGGTCGAGAACGTGTCCGTGCCGCCGGAAGTCGAGCAGGCGATCGACAAGCGCTCGAGCATGGCTGCGGTCGGCAATCTCAACGACTACGTGAAGTTCCAAATGGCGCAGGGGCTGGAGAAGACCGATGGCGGCGGAGTGGGCGGTCTTGGCGCGCAGATGGCGGTTGGCATGGCGATGGCGCAGCAGATGATGAATCAGACTGGCGGCATCCTCGGCGGCCAGGCTACTCCCGGAGTGCAGGGTCCTGCGGCACAGACCGCGGCGGCGGCGCCCGAGCTTTTCACTCCGGCGCAGGTGGCGCAGATGTTGGGCGTTACCGAGTCCGACGTGATGGTCAGCTTGCAGAAGGGTGACCTCAAGGGCAAGCAGATCGGCACACAGTGGCGCGTCACTCGCGCCGCGGTCGATCAGTTTCTTCACTCCTGAGCGATTCGATGATGCGCCGCTTGCGGTGGTTTTGGTTCGCCGTCGTTTGTCTCGCTCTGTTCGTTGCCGCGGGCGTGCAGGCGCAGGATCCGCGCGCCTCCGAAGCTCAGGCCGCGGCGCGCTCATGGCTGCTGATCGCGGACAAGGGTGACGTGGAGGCGAGCTGGTCGGCAGCAGGCAAGAAGTTCCGCGAAGTGCTCGATCTGACGACGTGGCGTCAGGCGCTTACCGAAGCGCGCGGGCCGCTCGGCGACGTGCAGACCCGCACGATGCGAGCGACGAGGTTCGACGCCAAGATGCCCGGCGGGCCCGATGGAGACTACGCGCAAGTCTTGTTCGAGACGGATTTCGCGAAAAACAGCGGGGCGCGAGAGACCGTGACGCTCGAGCGCGAGCCCGACGGTGTCTGGCGGGTGATGGGCTATCTCATCCGTTGAAATCCTCGCGCGCCTTTCCGAGCCGATGACGGATCCGTTGACGCCTGCGCCGGAAGTCGCGGCGCAGCAGAAGTATTCGTGCCCCGCGTGCGGCGCCGAGGCGGTCTGGAATCCGGGCAAGCAGGCTCTGGTATGCCCGTTCTGCGGCACGGTTTCTCCGGCAAAGCTCGACACCGACAGCGGCAAGATCGTCGAGCACGATCTCGTCGCGGCGCTGCGCGGCATTGGCGACGACCAGCGCGGCTGGCAGATCGAGAAGCGCTATGTGAAGTGCCAGAGCTGCCAGGCGATCTCGGTGCTCGACCCCGCGCGCCAAGCACAGCGATGTGAATTCTGCGGCTCGGCCCAGCTCGTGCCCTACGAGCAAAGCAAAGGATCGTTCCGGCCCGAAAGCCTGCTCCCTTTCAAGATCGGCGAAGATCGCGCGCGCGACGGGATTCGCGCGTGGTATTCAAAACTCTGGCTCGCGCCCAACGCGCTCAAGCGCCGCGCGCTTACCGACACGGTGAAGGGCGTCTACCTGCCGTACTGGACTTTCGACGCCAAGGTCGATGCGGCCTGGACCGCCGAAGCCGGCCACTACTATTACACAACGGAAACCTACACCGACGGCAGCGGCCGCACCCAATCACGGCAGGTCCAGCACGTGCGCTGGGAACCCGCCGCCGGGTCGATCTCGCATTTCTTCGACGATGATCTCGTCTGTGCGTCGGTTGGCGTGCATCGCGATCTCGTGCGCGGGATCGAGCCATTCCCCACGACAGAGCTGAAGCCCTACGACGCCGGCTACGTCGCGGGCTGGGTGGTCGAGCGCTACCAGATCGATCTCATCGCCGCGGCGAAAGCCTCCCGCGAACAGATGGAAGCGCAGCTGCGGCAGATGTGCGCGGCACAGATTCCCGGCGACACCTACCGCAATCTTGACGTGCGCGCCAATTACTCGGCGCAGACCTTCAAGCACATCCTCGCGCCGGTCTGGCTGCTTTCCTATAACTTCGGATCAAAGGCGTTCCAGGCGGTGATGAACGGCTTTACCGGCGCCATCCGCGGCGAATACCCGAAGAGCTGGATCAAGGTGACGCTGCTCGTGCTTGCGATCATCGTCGTGGTGCTAATCGCACTGTCACTGGGAAGCCATCGCTGAAACGCGGGGCACACTCGAGGAGAGAATCATGCATGCGGCGATCGTTACCGGAGTCTCGCGCGGCTTGGGTGAATCGATCGCCGCAAATCTGATCGAGCGCGGCTGGCTCGTCCTCGGCGTAGGCCGGCGGAGCAGCTCGCGGCTCGGCGGCGAGCGCTATCGCTTCGCGCGCTGCGATCTCGCCGAGCCGGAACGCATCGGCGATGCGCTCGCCGAGCCTTTCCGCGCGCTCGCCGGCGCGAAGCCGGAGTCGGTTTGTCTCGTCAACAACGCGGCGACGGCCGGGCCGGTCGGCGTCCTGGGCAAGCTCGACGCTCCGGCGAGCGCGGCTGCGCTGGCCGCGAACCTGGTCGCGCCCATCGCCCTGGTGAACCTTTTTTGCAGCGTGTTCGCCGACGAGAAGCTTCCGCGTCGTGTGATCAACGTCTCGTCGGGTGCTGCTCAGAACGCCCTCCCTGGAGAGAGCCTTTACTGCGTGGCCAAGGCGGGACTCGAGATGCTGACGCGCGCGCTTGCCGCCGAGCAGACAGCACCCGGCTTTCGCACGATCAGCGTGCGGCCGGGGATCATCGATACCGAGATGCAGCTCTTCGCGCGCTCGCAATCGCCCGATGTGCTTCCCTGCGTGGAGATGTTTCGCGAGTTTCACAGCCAGGGGAGGCTCGTTCCGCCCGACGTCACAGCGTCGAAGATCGTCGACAAACTCGTTCTCGGCGCAGTCGAGCACGGGCGGACCTATTCGTATCAGGAGCTCTAGCCTCGCTGAGCCTCTCGGCTGCTCGCGCGGAGCGAAAGGAACTTCGTGCTTTCAGCGCTTGACGGGTATGGGCCGGATACGGTATTCGAGCAGAGTCGGCGCCGCGCCGGCCTCCCACACCAGGCAGTAGATTTCCTTCCGATCGGCGGTGAACTCGCCGGAGTCCTCGGTCACGTTCTCGCGCACGATCGGCATGATCACGGCGTTGGAATCGTGAAAGTGAATGTTGAAAGTGACGGGCGCCACGCTCACGAAGTAATAGCCGATGCGTTCGCCTCGATCCAGGTCGACGCACTCCTCGTGCACCGCGTACGGCGCGACCTCCACGCCGGCGGCGCTACGCGGCGCGTCGAGGCGGTAGTCCGAAACGACGCAGGCTCCGAGCGCGAGCGCGGCCCACGGAGCGATCGTACCCAGGCCGCGCTCGCTCATCGCTTGGCCCGCCGCCAATCCTCGACGAGCATCGCCCAACGCTCGTGGTCGCGCCATCGGCCCGCGATCCTCACATAGCGGCGCGAAAAGCCTTCGCGCGTGAAACCTGCGGAGCGCACCAGCGCGATGGAGCGGGTGTTGCGTGGCTGGACGTTGGCCTCGATACGATGCAGCCCGAGCGACCGGAAGGCGACCCGAAGCGTGAGCGCGAGCCCCTCGGCCATGTACCCGCGACCGGCATGGGGCGCGAGGGCGTAGTAGCCGAGGTAGGCGCTCCAGAAGGCGCCGCGAACGATCTCGCTCAGGTTGAACACGCCGACCGGCGCATCGTCTTCGCATCGGCAGACAAGAAAGCCAAGCTGCGTTGCCGAGGTCAGGCGGCGCGATTTAGCGCCGGCGAAGCGTCGCACATAGACCGCGAAGCGCCTCGCCGATTTCGGCGCCTGAACCCAATTGCCGTGAAGCGAGCGGCTCGCTCGGACCGACGCGACGAAGACAGGGCCGTCGGCGAAACGCGGGCGCCGCAGATAAACGCGGTCGCCCGCGGCGAAAATCGCCTCTCTCGCCGCTGGCATAATCGCAATTCTAACAACCGGTCGCGCGCGGGCATGAGCAAGTGGGTCGAGGGTAGGGTGGTGGACAGGCGGCTGTGGACCGAGCGCCTCGTCACGCTGCGCGTCGCCGCTCCGGACGTCAGTTTCGTCGCCGGCCAGTTCGCGCGCCTTGCACTCCCTGCGCCGCCGGGCGCGAAGGAGCCGATGCTTGGCCGCCCCTATTCCTTCGTCAACCCGCCCGATCATGGCCCGCACGAGTTCTACTTCAACGTGCTGCCGCAGGGACCGCTCTCGCCTCGTCTCGCGGCGCTGCAGCCCGACGACCCGGTGTGGCTGCTCGATCGCGCCAACGGATTCTTCTGTGTCGCCGAGTTGCCGGAAGCCGCAACGCTATGGTGCCTGGCCACCGGCACCGGGCTGGGGCCGTTTATGTCGATTCTGCGTACCGACGAGCCGTGGGAGAAGTTCGAGCGCGTCGTGCTCGTGCATGCGGTGCGTTACAGCGCCGATCTCTCGTATGGCGAGGCTATCCAGGACATCGCCCACGCGCGGCAGGGGCGCTTCAGCTTTGCGCCGTTCGTGAGCCGGGAAACGTGGCGCGGCACGCTGCCGGGGAGAATTCCCGACGCAATCCGTGACGGCCGTCTCGAAGCTTGGACTGGTTTGCCGCTCACTGCCGAGAATGCGCACACGATGCTCTGCGGCAATCCCGACATGGTGCGCGACACGCAGGTCGTGCTCGAGCAGCGCGGCATGCGGCGGCACAGGCGGCGAGAGCCCGGGCATTTCACGGTAGAAACCTATTGGTAGTTAGTGCGTCGCGCTGCGAGCCTGTTAATTCTGTCCTAGGCTAGTCTGCGCCACGCACTAACTCGCCGCGTTGAACACGGCGCTAAAGCGCCGGTTAACGCGGCGGAATCAAAACTGCGCGCGCTTAAGCGCTTTTGTCGCGGTGGAATACTTCGTACCGGCTAACGCGGCAGAACCTATCCTTTCACGTCGAGCAATTCGACGTCAAAGAGCAGCGTCGCGTCGGGTGGGATCACGCCGCCAGCGCCACGCTTTCCGTAGCCCATGTCGGAAGGGATGATCAGCGTCCGCTTGCCGCCGACCTTCATTCCGACCACGCCTTCATCCCAGCCCGCGATCACGCGCCCGCCACCAAGCGGGAAGCTGAACGGTGAGCCGCGATCGAGCGAAGAATCGAATTTTTTGCCCTTTTTGTCCGGCGCATACGGGTCGTAGAGCCAGCCGGTGTAGTGAACAACTGCCGTTTTACCTTTGACCGCCTCGGCGCCTGTGCCCAGGGTGGTGTCGATTTTTTGCAGCTGCGTAATATTGGCACTCATCTTGCTTTCCTGTGCTTTAGGAGCGTCTGCCGCGGCCTGCGCCATTGCCATTGTCGAAGGAAAAGCGACGGTTGCCGCTGCGGCGAAAGCCACGGTGCGGCGGAGCTTCGAGAGCATTTGCGAACTCATGGGAGAAGTGTCGAGGATTTAGGGAAGAGCGCAACGCCGACCGCCTGCCTAAGTACATTGTCGTAATTTAGGCTCAAGCGGCGCAGTTTTGCGTCGCGTGCGATTATGGGCTATAAACTGCAACTCCGCCAATGTCTAACGGTCGCAACCCTTAAGGGGCGGCGATGATGGCCGACGGCGGCAGTAGCGCAGCGCCCCGACGCGCAGGTGCATCAATGAAGGCGGTACTCGGATTCCTCACGCCCCAGCCGAAAGACGCGGCCGACACGCTGCAGAGCGCGAAGACTGCAGCAGCATGGCTACGCGCGTTGCCGGCGCTCGACGTCATCGGGCGGCAGCAACAGGTCATCAACGCGCTTGACGCGATGCGCAAGTCGCAGCCTTCGCTCGACTTGGGGCGCATCGGAGCAATCCAGTTCGTCGACGCCGCGCTCGGCGCCGACCGGCGGCAACTCATCAAGCAGTACATCGAGAACGCCGAGAGCTCGCCAAAGCTCGCCGACCGCATCTGGCAGTCGCTGTGGGAGATGAGCCAGGCGTTCACGCTCGCATATCAGTCTGCGCTGGAACACGCGCTGCGCCAGTCGGGTAACTCGCGCTGGAAGTCGGTGCTGCCGTTGCTCTTCGTGCGGCTCGTGCATTTCCACGGCACCGACGCAAAGCTGCGGGTGTTCAAGTACGAACGCTGGATTCCGGCCAAGTGGATGGAGCTGCACCAACTCTATTTGCGCGCCTGCGAGCTCTCCTGCGAGCGCGAAGCCGTCGCCCTCCCGGCGGCCGGCACCGGCGTGCAACCGTGGTCGGTCGAGCAGGAGTATTTGTATGTGCTACTTGTGCACCAGCTCAACACCGGCAACCTCGGGCCCGCAGAGATCGACTGGGCGGGCTCGCAGCTCCGCGCCTGGAGCCGCCGGCTCACGCTCGATCCGATTCCGAAGTCGCTTGAAGGCTTCTTCGTCGATCTCGCCGGACGCACGGGCCTGATAAGGCGCAACGGCAACGACCGCGGTTCGATGCTGCGTTACCTCGACACGACGCCGCTGTCCGAAGCGCTGGAGCGCGCGGTGGCAGCGCTGCGCGACGCCGAAGCCACCGACCAGGGGCCGATCGCGGCGATCAACCAGCAGCGCCTCGCCGTCCTGCGCAAGATACATCCCTCGGTTTCGCCTACGACGCTGTCCGATCTCCGGCGCGACCCGCGCACGACGGTGGCCGTCTCGGCGCGCGTGCGCATCGGCCTCACGCGCATCTGTCAGGACTTCGCTTCCAAGGGCGACGAGAACAGTCCCGAGGCGAGTACAGGCACCGAGCAGATCGAAGTCTTTCCGGTCGCGGGAGCGCCACGCGCAAAGCGCAAGCCGCTCGTCGAGGACGATTCGCTCGCTGCGAGCCTCTCCTCATGGACCGATCCGATGTGGGAGATCAAGGACCGCAGCGTGGCTGGGCTGCGCATCGCAGCAACCGGCGGCATCGGTCAAAGTCTCTCGCTGGGCGCGCTGGTCGCGGTGCGGCAATCGGACGTCGACGGCTGGCTCCTCGGCGTCGTGCGCCGCCTGAACAAGATTTCCAGCGAAGAAGTCGAGGCCGGCGTCAACATCATCGCCGAACGCATGGTTTCGGTAACACTTGCCGCGAAGCGCCGGCCGAGCGAAGACATGGCGTATGTCGTCGACGGGCTCGATCGCTCGACCCTCGGCGACCGCTTCGAGGGGCTCTATCTGCCGCCGCCGTCGCGTCCCGACAAACCGCTTGCAGTGAAGACATTGATCGTTCCGAGCTCCGAGTACTCGGAGGGGCGTAACGTCATCCTCACCACGGCCAACTCGGTCTACACCGTTGCGCTGCGTTATCTCGTGGAGCAGCGGCCCGATTGGAGCTGGGCCACGATTCAAATCGTCGAGAAGATCGCGCGCGAAAATTCGTAGGGCCGCCGCCGGATGCGTCCGGCCGGCGTCGCGTGCGGATCGATTCGCAGCTGCAGCCTAGTCGAGCGGCCTGAATTTGAGGGTCAGACTCCGACGAAACATATCCGGGTTGTCCGGCCGTGGGAGCGGCGAGGACTTGAGAATCGCGCGCTGCACCGCTTCGTCGTAGGCGCGAACGCCGCTCGATTTCGCGAGCTGCACGTCGATGATCTCCCCGCTGGGAAGCTGCACGACGTCGAACACTGCTTCGGGATTGCCCGGCATGTCCGGAGGCAAGATCACGTTGCCGCGGATCTTCGCCTGAATGCGGCGAATGTAATCCGCATCGGCCTTGACACGCGCCGCGTTCATGGCGACCTGCTGCTGCGTCTGGCGCTCGCGCTCCGCCTGGGCCCTGAGCGCCTCGGCCTCGCGCGCCTGACGCTCGCGCATTTCTGCGAGCCGCTTGTCCTGTTGCTTGCGCTCGGCCTCGCGCTTCTCGGATTCCAGCTTCTCGCGCTCCTTCTTTTCGCGCTCGGCCTTGGCTTGCTTCTCCTTGAGCGCGATGTCGGGCTTCGGCGGCGGAGGCGGCTCGACCTTGGTTGGCCTCGGCGGCTCGATCTTCGGGGGCGGCTCGATCTTCGGGGGCGGCTCGATCTTCGGAGCCGGCTCGGGCGGCGGCAGCTGGGGCAGTGCCTTCGGCGCTTCGATCCTTTCGATCGGCGGCGAAGGCGCGTACAACTCCACCTCGACGCTCTCCTGAGGCGGATTGCGCCAGGTAACGTGAAAGACGAGGAAGAGGACGAATCCCAGATTCACCGCGATCGCAAGGATCGCAGCGATCCACTTGGCAGCCGACCGCCCCGAATTCGCCTGACGCCGCATCGCCTGTCAATTCGGCTGTGCCTGCTGCGGCTTCAGCAGCAGCCCGACCTTGCGCACGCCATTGCGCTGCAGAATGTCGAGAATGCCGATGACTTCCTCGTAGCGCACCGCGCGATCGGCGGCGACGACGACCGCCTGATCCGGATTGCGCGCCTGGCGGTCGCGCACGCGCGCGATGAGCTCCGCGCGCGACACGCGCTGCGGCGGAGCCGAGCCTTCGCGCAACCACAGCGACTGATCGGTGCGCAGCGAGACTTCGAGCGGTGACACCGGGATGGCGAGCTTGCTGCCGACGCTCGGCAGCTCGAGCACGCCGGGATTAATGAGCGGGGCGGTGACCATGAAGATCACCAGCAGCACGAGCATCACGTCGATGTAGGGCACGACGTTGATCTGGTTTATCGACTTGCGCGGGCGCATGGTCGAGTGCCCTAGCCCTGGCGCTGCAGGATGTTCGAGAACTCCTCGATGAAGCTCTCGAAGCGCGTCGCCAGGCGATCGACGTCGTGCGTGTAGCGGTTGTAGGCGATCACTGCCGGGATCGCCGCAAAGAGACCGATGGCGGTAGCGATAAGCGCCTCGGCGATGCCCGGCGCGACCTGGGCGAGCGTCGCCTGGCTCACGTTCTGCAGTCCGCGAAAGGCGTTCATGATGCCCCACACCGTCCCGAAGAGTCCGATGTAGGGCGACACCGAGCCGACCGTCGCCAGGCCGGCGAGGTTGGCTTCGAGCGCATCAGTTTCGCGCTGATAGGAAGCGCGCATCGCCCGGCGCGTGCTGTCCATGGTCGCCGCCCCCGTGCTTCCCTGCCGGCGGTGCTTCGCGTATTCGCGAAAGCCGGCCGAAAAGATGCGCTCGAGCGCTCCGCGGCGCCCATGGCTCGCGCGCTGGAACAGCTCGTTCAAGTCGCCGCCTTTCCAGAATTCGTCCTCGAACCGGTCGGTTTCGGTGGCGGCGCGTCGCAGGCCGAAGAGCTTGAGGAAGATCTGCCACCACGACCAAAGCGAGAACAGGAACAGCAAGGCGATCACCGACTGCACGACCACGCTGGCGTGGGTGACCATCGAGATGAAGCTCAGATCGGACTGGAAGTTCAAGAGGGGCTCTCCATCTTTGCGGCGATCGCGGCCGGAATGCGCTTCGGCCGCCAGGTCGCGGTATCGAGGCAAGCGAGCGTTACCTGCGCGCTCGCGAGCATGGCGCCATCGCGCAGCACGTCCTGTGCCATCACCAGGCGCCCACGGCCGCGCTGGACCAGCGCGGCCGTGACCTCGAGCGCGTCGTACAGCCGCGCCGGAGCTCGGTACTCGATTTCCAGACGATGGACCACGAAGGCGAGGCGATGTTCGCGCGCGAGCGCCGCATGCGTGAAGCCGGCTTCAGCCAGCCATTCGGTGCGCGCCCGCTCGAGGAACTTGAGATAGTTGGCGTAGTAGACGATTCCGTCGGCGTCGGTGTCTTCGTAATAAACGCGAACCGGCCAGCGAAAGGGCTTCCTCATTCGCTCGAGAACAGCTCGCCTATCGCGCCGGGGGGAACAAGCCCGAAGTGCCGATAAGAAAGCGCGGTGGCGATCCGGCCGCGGTTCGTGCGCTGCAGGAATCCTTGCTGGATGAGGAACGGCTCGAGCACGTCCTCGATCGTGTCGCGCTCCTCGCCGATGGCGGCCGAGAGGTTGTCGATGCCAACTGGGCCGCCAGCGAACTTGTCAAGCACGCAGCGCAGGAGTTTGCGGTCCATCACGTCCAGCCCCGAGGCGTCGACGTCGAGCACGGAGAGTGCCTTATCTGCAACTTCGCGCGTGATCTTTCCGGCGGCGCGCACCTCGGCGTAGTCGCGCACGCGCCGCAGCAACCGGTTCGCCACGCGCGGCGTGCCGCGCGAGCGACGCGCAATCTCGAGCGCGCCCTCGGGGTCGAGCGGGATCTCGAGCAGCCGCGCCGAGCGCGTAACGATGCGAGTCAGCTCCTCGGGGTTGTAGAACTCCAGCCGTGCAACGATGCCGAAGCGGTCGCGCAGCGGGTTGGTCAGCATCCCGGCGCGCGTCGTCGCGCCAACGAGCGTGAAGGGCGGCAGGTCCAGCTTGACGGAGCGCGCCGCGGGACCCTCACCGATCATGATGTCGATCTTGAAGTCCTCGAGCGCGGGATAGAGGATTTCCTCGACCACCGGCGAAAGACGATGGATCTCGTCGATGAACAGCACATCGTGCGGCTCGAGATTGGTCAGAAGCGCGGCGAGATCGCCTGCGCGCTCGAGCACCGGGCCCGAGGTCTGGCGCAGGTTCACGCCCAGCTCGTGCGCGATGATGTGCGAGAGCGTCGTCTTGCCCAGCCCCGGCGGCCCGAACAGGAGGACGTGATCGAGCGATTCCTTGCGCTTGACCGCGGCCTCGATGAAGATCGCGAGCTGGCTGCGGATTTTTTCCTGGCCTACATATTCGTCGAGCGCGCGGGGGCGCAGCGTCCGCTCGAAGGCTTCCTCCTGCGGCGTCGCCGGCGCGGCGACCAGACGGTCCGTCTCGATCATGGTCGGCAATTATGCCTTGGCCAGCACCTTGAGGGCCTGCTTAATGCCGTCCGCAACCGCCACGCCCTCGGGCAACTGCTTCACCGCGTGCGCGGCTTCCTTGTCGCTATAGCCGAGCGAGATCAGCGCGTTGAGTACGTCGGAAGCGACCGGCGCGGCGCGATGCACGCCGACCGCGGTCGTGACGTCGGCGCCAAGCTTGTCCTTTAGCTCGAGCAGCAGCCGTTCAGCTGTTTTCTTGCCGATCCCGGGTATCTTGGTGAGCCGTCCCGCTTCCTGAAGCGTCACGGCTTGCGCGAGCTCGGCTACGGAGAGTCCGGAGAGAACCGATAATGCGGTGCGCGCGCCGATGCCGCTGATCTTGATCAGCTGGCGGAAAGCGCGGCGCTCGTTCTCGGAACCGAAGCCGAACAGCAGGTGCGCGTCTTCTCGCACAACGAGATGCGTCAGCAATGTTATCGGTGCGCCCACGCCGGGTAGATTGTAGAAAGTGCTCATCGGGACGTCGATCTCATACGCCACACCCTGCACGTCGAGCAGGATCTGCGGCGGATTTTTTTCGACGAGCGTTCCAGACAGACGGCCGATCATGGGCTGAGTTTACCGGCGACGCTTCGCGCGCGCGAGCCTGCGCATACCCTCGCCGCCGTGCGCGTGACAGATGGCGCAGGCCAGCGCGTCGGCGGCGTCCGCCGCTGGCGCAGCAGGCAGCGCGAGGAGCCGACGCACCATCTCCTGCACCTGCTCCTTCGCGGCCTTGCCATGCCCGACCACCGCCTGCTTGATCTGGAGGGCGGTGTATTCCGCCACTGGAAGCTCGGCCAGCACGGCGGCTGAGATCGCCGCTCCGCGCGCCTGCCCCAGCAGCAGCGTGGAGTGCGGATTGACATTGACGAACACCTTCTCGATGGCGACCTCGACCGGCGCATGAGTCGCGATGACGGTGCCGAGGTCGCGAAGGATGATCTTCAGCCGCTCCGGAAGATCGCCCGAGCGCATGCGGATGCAGCCGCTCGTCACGTAGCGCACGCGCACGCCGTCGGTCGCGATCACGCCAAACCCCGTGATGCGCAGCCCGGGGTCGATGCCGAGGATTCGTCGCGTTGCACGCACCGCGTCTACGCCGGCTCGAGGACTGCGGTCGTATAAACCTCCTGCACGTCATCGAGCGCCTCGAAGTCATCGAGGAGCTTCTGCATCCTGGTGGCGTCCTCGCCGACGAGCGCAACCTCGATCGTAGGCTTCATCGTGACTTCCGCCAGCTCAGGCTTGAACCCGGCCTTGCCGAGCGCGTCCTTAACCGTGACGAAATCCTGGATCGCAGTGATGACCTCGATCGACCCGTCGTCGTTGTCGGTGACATCTTCGGCGCCCGCGTCGAGCGCGACCTCGAGCAGCTTGTCGGCATCGGTTCCCGGCGCGAAGACGAGCTGGCCGCAATGCTTGAACAGGAATGCGACCGAGCCGTCGGTGCCGAGCTTGCCGCCGTGCTTCGTGAACGCGTGACGGACGTCGGCGACGGTGCGAGTGCGGTTGTCGGTCATGCAGTCGACGATCACCGCCGCGCCGTTGATGCCATAGCCTTCGTAGCGCACTTCCTCGTAGTTCGCGCCCTCGAGCGCGCCGGCACCGCGCCGGATGGCGCGCTCGATCGTGTCCTTGGGCATGTTCTGGTCGGTGGCCTTGTCGACCGCGAGCCGCAGGCGCGGGTTCGCCGACGCATCGCCGCCGCCGAGGCGTGACGCGACTGTAATTTCCCTGATCAGGCGACTGAAGATCTTGCCGCGCTTGGCGTCGGTGGCCGCCTTGCGGTGCTTGATGTTGGCCCACTTGCTGTGGCCGGCCATGGCGAAAAAACGAAGCCTGCGGATGACGAAACGACGAAATTATACGCGGAGCGCTTCTCGGGTCGCGGCCGTCTAAATGAGTCCCTGCTGCTTGAGAAATTGTGCGAGCGCCTCGAGACGAATCTGGCAATCGTTGATCTCGAGCATGCTTTGCTTGATGTTGAGGGGCAGCGGCAGCAGCTCGGCGAGCCGATAGCTCACCCAGGATGCATCGCCGAGCGCGAGGTCGGATGGAAGTGCATCGCGACCGACGCGGCTGATCAGCAGCTCGAGCAGCTTGGCGAGCGGCAGATAGCTTTCCGGCAACGGCTTCGTCGGTTCGGTCGCGATGGAGCTCACCTGTCCGATGATCAGCCCGTCTTCGGCCACCGAATGCGATTGCACCTGAAAGCGCGTCGCGCCCTCGATGCGCAGATGCAGGATGCCGAGCTGCGGCATGTCCCAGTTGATGATGCGCGCCAGCGTGCCGATCGGCGCGAATTCAGTGGCGCCCTTCGAAGCGCTGGCCGGCGCTGTTTCCTCGCCCTGTGTGAGCAGGCACACGCCGAACGGCTTGTCGTCCCTCAGGCAAGTCTTGGTCATCTCGATGTAGCGCTGCTCGAAGACCTTGAGCGGCAGCACGCCACCCGGAAAGAGCACGGTCTTCAGCGGGAACAGCGGCACCGCATTCGACTCGCGCGGTGCGTCGCCGCGCAGGAAGGAGAGCATCGTTGCTCAGCTGCGCTCGGTCGCCGGCGGCACGACGCGCATTTCGCCCCAGCGCGGGCCGAGCGTGTGTGCCACGCCGAGCTGATCGAGAGCGCGAGCAACGACGAAATCGACCAGGTCGTCGATCGTCTGTGGATGGCCGTAGAAGCCGGGCGAGGGTGGAAGGATCACCGCGCCCGCGCGCGCGAGCTTGAGCAGGTTTTCGAGATGGATCGCGGAAAGCGGCGTCTCGCGCGGCACCAGCACGAGGGGCCGCCGTTCCTTGAGCATCACATCGGCGGCGCGTGCGATCAAATTGTCGGCGAGCCCCGAGGCAATCGCGCCCACCGTGCCCATCGTGCACGGACAGATCACCATCGCGTCGGCCGTGTTCGATCCCGAGGCGATCGGGCTCAACCAGTCTTCGCGTCCGAAGACGGTCAGCTGCCCGGGGCGCGCGCGATAGCGCTCGGCAAGGAGCGCGGCCGCGGCATTCGGCTGCGCGGGCAGCGTCAGATCGGTCTCGTGCCGCGCGACCACCTGCGCTGCGGGCGAATAGACGAGAAAGACACGCGAGTCGCTGGCGAGCAAACACTCCAGCAGACGCAGGCCGTAGGGCAGACCTGAGGCGCCGGTGAATGCGAGCGTGACAGTGCGGGGTGCGCTCATCCTGCCATTGTAGCGCGGTGCGCCGCGGCGGCTCGGCGCCGTGGCGCAAATCGGTCGTCGAGCGGGCGACATCCGACCAGTGGGAGGATGTCGAATTTGCCGCGGCGACTCAACCCACGAGTCGCCGGGCACAAATCACCCGCTTAGCGACGACTGCGCCACATCGCGCCTTCGCTCGCCGCGGCGCACCGCTTCGGCTACGACAACTCTCGGTGGCGCACGAGCACCTGATAGCGCGGCGCGAACGCCTTCGCGAGTCGTTCGGCGAAATAGACCGAGCGATGCTGGCCGCCCGTGCAGCCGATCGCTACCGTCAGATAGTTGCGATTGTCGCGCGCGTAGTCGGGGAGCCAGCTCGCCACGAAGTGGTAGATGTCGCGATACATCCGCTCGACTTCCGGCAGACTTTCGAGGTACTCGATGACTGCGGCGTCGCGTCCGGTCTGCGCCGCGAGCAAAGGCTCGTAGTGCGGGTTCGGAAGACAGCGAACGTCGAAGACGAGATCGGCGTCGAGCGGCACGCCGTGTTTGTAACCGAAGGACTGGAAGAGAAGCGTGAGCTTCGACGGATCCACGCTCACGAAATCCTTGATCCAGGTGCGCAGCGAGGCGGCGGCAAGGTCGCTCGTGTCGAAGCTGTAGCCGAGCGAGCGCGCGTCGGCGAAGAGCGAGCGCTCGAACTCGATCGCCTCGGTGAGCGTGCGCTCGCCACCCGAGAAGGGATGCCTGCGTCGGGTCTCGGAAAAACGCTTGACCAGCGTGTCGGTCTTCGCATCGAGATGCAGGAAGCGCACGGTCCAGCCCTCGAAGCGCGCCGCCTCCATCGCGGCCGGGAGGTCCGCGAGGCCCGGGCCGGTCTTCACATCGAGCACGACGGTAACGCGATCTAGGTTCGCCGTCTTGAGATGCGCGAGAAGCCCCGCGAGCTGCGCGAGCGGCAGGTTGGACACTGCGTAGTACCCGCTGTCCTCGAGCGCGGCGAGCGCCACGCTCTTGCCCGAGCCGGAGACTCCGCCGATCAATATGAGATCCATGATCAGCGCGCCGGCACGGCGACGTGCTCGGGCCGCACGCCGATACCGATCAGCCGAGCCGGGATGCGTCGCAAGACCGGGAAACGCCGGAGCAGCTTGAGCGGCAGCGGCAGCTTCGGGTTCGCCTCGCCTTTGCCCTCGAGCACGCGGACGACGACGCGCTCCTGGATCGCCACTTGCGCGCGCTGCGTCAGTAGCACCGGCCATTCGCGCCGTCTCTGCACCGCGCGCAGATCGTCGACGTGCGCCGGACCTTTCCGGAGCGGCGCAGCGAGAAGGTTCGCTGCGGCCACCGCATCCTGGATCGCGAGATTGATGCCGACACCGCCTACCGGGGACATCGCGTGCGCCGCATCGCCGATGCAGATGAGCCCCGGCTTGAACCACTGACGCAGATGAGCGACCTGCACGGTGAGGAGCTTGACCGCGTCCCAGTTTTCGAGCGCGCTGACGACGGGAGCGACGAACGGCGCAACGCGGGCAATGCGCTCGCGGAACAACGCGATGTCCTCCTTGCGCATGGCTTCGAACGCTCCCTTGCGGATCACATAGCCGCATTGCCAGTAGCTGTCCCTGTTGATCATGACGAAAAACGAGCCGCCCTGGATGTAGCCACCCGTCTCGGCCCGATCTTCGGGCCGGCGCGGCAGGTGGAACCAAAGCACGTCGATCGGCGCGCCCCACTGCTCGCTCTCGAGCGCGGCCCGGCTGCACACGGTCGAATGCCGTCCGTCAGCGCCGACGACGAGATCAGTGTGCACATCGAGCAGGCCCTCTCGTGTGAGCACCTTGACCCCGCACACTCCCGTAGCAGTTTCGATCAGATCGGTCGCTTCGGCTTCCATCCGCAGCGCAAAACGCGGAAATCGCCTTGCCTCCGTGGCGAGGAAGTTCAGGAAATCCCACTGGGGCATGAGCGCGATGAAACGGCAGTGCGCGTGGAGGTGCGTGAAGTCGGCCAATGTCAGGCGCTCGCCAAACACTTCGCCGGACAACTCGCGCACTTCCTGATGCGGGAGCTTGAGAAATGGGTCGAGCAGACCCAGTTCGTGGATCACTTCCAGCGTCGAGGGATGGATCGTGTCTCCGCGAAAGTCGCAGAAGAAATCGGCGTGCTTCTCGAGCACCAGCACGTCCACTCCGGCGCGGGCCAGCAGCAGCCCCAGCATCATTCCCGCGGGACCGCCGCCGACGATGCAGCAGCGCACGGCAACCGCTTCGAGCATTCTTGTTGTCCCCCGGCGCGCTCAGCCGCCGTCTTCCATCAGCTTTTGCTGTCTTTCGATGAATTCCTTGGTGCTGTCGATTCCGCGCTGATTGAGCACGAAGTTGCGCACCGCCGCTTCCACCAACACCGCAAGATTGCGGCCGGCTGCCACGGGAATGGTGACTTTGCGGATCGGCACGCCGAGTATTTCCTGAAAGGTTGCGTCGACCTGCAGCCGGTCCAGGTCCGAGAACTGCTCGTTGCTGTGGTCTTCGAGATGCACCATCAGCTTCAGGAGCTTGCGCGGACGCACCGCAGTCTCGCCGAAGATGGTGCGGATATTGAGGACACCGATGCCGCGGACCTCGAGAAAGTCCCGTAGTACCGTCGGGCAGCGGCCCTCGAGCGTATCGGGCGAGATGCGGTAAAGCTCGACGATATCGTCGGCTACTAACCCGTTGCCGCGCGAGATGAGCTCCAGCGCGAGCTCGCTCTTGCCGATCGCGGACGCGCCGGTGATGAGCACGCCCATCTCCAGCACGTCGAGGAACACGCCGTGCAGCGTCGTCGATTCGGCGAGCACGCGCGAGAGATAGAGACGCAGCACGTCGACGAGATGGGGAGAGGGCTGCGGCGAAGTTATAAGCGCGACGTGATGCCGGTTACACTCGTCGAGAAGATGCGCAGGAATTTCCTCACGGTTGGTCACGATGATGGCGGCGAGCTCATTGGTGAACAGCCGACCTATCGAGGCGTTGAGCGCGTCCTCGGGCAGCCCGCGCAGGTAGCTCGCTTCCGCCGCGCCGATGATCTGCACGCGAAACGGGTGGATGAAATTCATGTGACCGACCTGCCCGATGGTCGGCTTGAGCTCGGTGTCTCCGGTGAGCACCTTGTTGCCGCCACGCCGTCCGGCGAGCCAGGTGAGGCCGAGCCGCTGCTGATTCTCGGCGAAGAGCTTTTCGATGCTGACTTGCCGCATCGCGTGACCGTCGCTCACGAAGCGCCCTTCCAATTGGAAAAGAGCTGATGCAGGCTGCCGGGGTCGGTCGCGGTCGACAGCCGATCACGAAACGAACGCTCGCTGAACATCTCCGCAAGTTCGGACAGAAGCTGCAGGTGCTCCTCGGTCGCATGCTCGGGCACGAGCAGTACGAAGACCTGCGTCACCGGCTTGCCGTCCGGGGCGTCGAAAGGAATCGGCTGGCGCGGTCGCACGAAAGCGCCGAGCGCGCGCTCGAGTCCCTTGATGCGCCCGTGAGGCAGCGCGATGCCCTGACCGAGCCCGGTCGAGCCGAGCTTCTCGCGCGCGAACAGGCTGTCGAACACGACCGCGCGCGCGATCTGCGCGTGCTCCTCGAAAAGCTGGCCGACCTGCTCGAAAAGCCGCTTCTTGCTCGTCGCCTCGAGGTCGAGCAGGATGTTTGCTTCCGGAAGCAGCTGGGCGATGTGGTTCATGGCGGCAGCAGGAACCGCGCCGGCGAGCGCTACGCTCCGGCGCGATGCCGCGGAATCATACTCCTGTGCGCGCTTCGCGCGCCTTCCTACGGGCGCTTGGCCTGCTTCGATACACGGCGCACGCGACGCCGCGCCGGGACCATGTCGCGGCGGTGCCCGTTGCGCTTCTCCTTGTGCTTGAGCACCTGCCGGTCGAGCTTGTCGGCGAGCGCGTCGATCGCCGCGTACATGTCCGGCTCGGCACATTCGGCGTGGATGTCCTTGCCGCGAATGTGCAGATTGGCGGTGACCTGACGCTTCAGCTTGTCGACCGACAGCACGACGTTGACGTCGATGACGTGATCGAAGTGCCGCGTCACCCGCACCAGCTTGTTGACCACGTAGGCGCGGATTGCGGGCGTGATGTCGAGATGATGACCGCTCAGATTCAGATTCATGCGGCTCTCCTCCTTCTTGGCGGCCGGAGTGCATCCGGCCGGGTGGATCACATTGCTTTGCGCATGTTGACGGGAGGGATCTGCAGAGCCTCCCGGTATTTCGCGATTGTCCGCCGCGCGACGAGGATGCCCTGATCGCTCAGGAGATCGGCGATCCGGCTGTCGGTGAGCGGAGCCTTCGGATCCTCGGCGCCTATCAACTGCTTGATGAGCGCGCGTATCGCGGTGGCCGATGCCGCGCCGCCGGTGTCGGTGGCCACGTGGCTACCGAAGAAGTATTTCAGCTCGTAGGTGCCGCGCGGCGTGAGCATGTATTTCTGCGTGGTGACGCGCGAGATCGTCGATTCGTGCAGATTGAGGATCTCGGCGATCTCGCGCAGCACCATTGGCCGCATCGCCACTTCCCCGTGCTCGAAAAAGTGCCGCTGCCGGTCGACGATCGCCTGCGACACGCGCAGGATGGTCTCGAAGCGCTGCTGCACGTTGCGTATCAGCCATTTCGCTTCCTGCAGCTGTGCGGCGAGCTGCTGGTTCGACGCCTCGCGATTGCGGGTGAGGATGTCGGCGTAGATCCGGTTCAGTCGCAGCTTGGGCATCGCCGCTTCGTTGAGCGCGGCCGTCCAGCGCCCCCGGAACTTTCGCACGACGACGTCCGGAATGACGTAATTGGCCTCGGTCTTCGAGAAGCCGGCGCCGGGACGAGGATTGAGACTGGTAATGAGCATACGCACCGACCGCAGACAGGCGTCGTCGGCATGCAGCAGCCGTTTGAGCTTGCCGAAGTCGCGCGCGGCGAGCAGCGGCAGATGGTGTTGCACCAGTTTCAGTGCCTCGGCGCGGAACGCAGTGGATTCCGGCAGCGCCTTCAATTGCAGCGTGAGGCATTCGGCCGCGTCGCGCGCGCCCACGCCGGCGGGCTCCATGTTCTGCAGATGCTTGAGCGCGATCGACAGCTCGTCGGCGTCGAGCCCAAGCTCTTCGGGGAAAAGCTCGAGCAGCTCTTCGAGCGAGGTGGTGAGATAGCCGTCCTCGTCGAGCGCGTCGATGAGCGCCGCGACGATCTGCCGGTCGCGCAGCGGAAGGTTGAGCAACGCCAGCTGCGCATTGAGGTGATCGCGCAGCGAGTTGGTTGCTACCTGCTGCGGCAGGAAATTGTCGTCATCGTCGTCGCTGCCGGCGGAGGCCGAGCCCCAGTCCCCGTCGGTGCCGGCGGCGATGTCGGGTTCAGGCGCGGCGGCGCCGTCGAAGCCGTCGTCCGCCTTCTGTGTGGTCGGCGTCGTCGGCGTGAGGATGACCGGTGCAATCAAATCCGGCGTCGGGGTGCCCGCTTCTTCCTCCTCGGCCTTCTCGAGCAGAGGGTTCTCCTGCAGCATGCGCTCAACCTCGGCGTTGAGCTCGAGCGTGGAGAGCTGCAGCAGGCGGATCGACTGCTGCAATTGCGGGGTCAGCGTGAGGTGCTGACTGAGCTTGAGCTGGAGCGTCGGCTTCATGGTCCCGCGGCAGGAACGGCTGGACTACAGTCGGAAATGCTCCCCGAGATAGACCTTCCGGACCGACTCATTATAAACAATTTCGTCCGGCGTTCCCGAAGCAAGAACCCGGCCCTCGCTCAGGATGTAGGCGCGGTCGCAGATGCCGAGCGTCTCGCGCACGTTGTGGTCGGTGATCACGACTCCGATGCCGCGCTCCTTGAGAAAGCCGATGATCTTCTGTATGTCCAGTACAGCAATCGGGTCGATGCCGGCGAAAGGCTCGTCGAGCAGGATGAAGCGAGGGCGCGTGGCGAGCGCGCGCGCGATCTCGACGCGCCGGCGCTCGCCCCCCGATAGCGAGAGCGCGTGCGCGTCGCGCAGGTGCGCGATGGAAAGGTCCTCGAGCAGCATGTCGAGACGGTTGGCGATCTCGTCGCCGTCGATGCCCTGCAGCTCGAGGATAGCTTGCACGTTCTGGCCCACCGAGAGCTTGCGAAAGATGGAAGCCTCCTGCGGCAGATACGAGAGGCCGAGCCGGGCCCTCGCGTGGATCGGCATGCGCGTCAGGTCCTCACCGTCGAGCTGGATCGTCCCGCCGTCGGCAGCGACCAGCCCGACGATCATGTAGAAGCAGGTCGTCTTCCCGGCCCCGTTCGGTCCGAGCAAGCCAATCACTTCGCCGCTCGCGACCGAGAGAGACACGTCGTGCACGACGGTGCGCGACTTGTAGCGCTTCTCCAGCGACGCGACCGAGAGCGTGCTCATGACTTCGGTGCGCGAGCTGTCATTCACTTGCCAGACTCGGCGCCGATCGCGCTGTCCTGTTTGAGAGGAAGCGGCGGACCGGCTTTCGGCGCGGCGGCCTGAGCCTTGTCGTCCTTGGCAGCTTTCTCGTCCTTTGCCGCGTCGCTCTTGCCCTTGTCGTCGTTTGCCTTTTCGTCCTTGGACTTGTCGTCCTTCGCCTTCTCGTCCTTTGCGCCCTTTGCCTTGTCGTCCTTGGCCTGGGGCTGGAAGATGCCGCGCACGCGCGACCCCAGCGGCGGCTCGCCCGCGGCGGGCGGACGCGTGTCCGGCCTGCCTTCGGCTTTGAAGAATTCGGTGTCCGCGTTGTACGAGATGTAGTTGCTGCGGATCTCGTCCGTGCCCTTGCGCAGGAGCGCGCGGTCGAAGAGCTCGAGGAAGCGCTTCTGGCCGTCGTACTCCGCGCGCTGCGCGACGCCTTCGTAATATTCGTCGCTTCCGTCGCGCTTCTCGCGGAACGTGATCGGGTTCCCGAACGCGGTTGCAGACATCGAGTTGTCGGGATTCTGCCTCATGATCACCTTGTCGGCATGAATGGTGAGCGTGCCCTGGGTGATGATCACGTTGCCGATCAGCGTGCCGACCTTCGTCTGGTAGTTCACGTCACCCGCATCGGCCTGGTAGTTGATCGGTTTCTCGCGGTCCGCCTTCTCGGCGCGCGCCGCCGGCGCGAAGACCGTCGCACACGCAATCGCCGTGATGAGAAACAGGTTGCGCGGATCGCGGCCCATCATGGCGACTGGTGCTGCGGCTCGAGTTGCCCGGAGACACGCGACTTGAACTTCACCGTCTTCACCTTGTTGTCCAGCTCCAGCCCGGTGGCGCTGACCGTTCCGCGCGGGTCGGCGATGGTCACGAATTTGTCGGTCACGACGCGATCCTGCTTGGGCATGACGTCGAGATACTCGCTCTTGACCACGACCGGCCCGTCGTTCTTGCCCTCGGCAGTGGCGTCGCGCACGACCGTCGCGTGCCCTTCGAGATAGACGTGCTCCCGGTCGCCGGTCAGCCGCGCGCGATCGGCGGTGACTTCTAGCCGGGGCTTGCCGGGATCGGTGAATACGATCGCGGGCTCGTCGAACGCGGTCACGTCGTCGTCAGGATAATGTTGCGCACGCTTCGCCGTCAGCGATTGCCGGACGTGTCCGTCGGGATCGAGGTTAACCGCCTTGAAGTTGTTGGCGACGAGATCGGGATCGTGGCGGCTCGAGCCGTCGGAGGCCGCGCCCGGAGGACGCACCTGCGTGTTGAGCCAGTACGTCATGGCCGCGAGCGCGCCGAGGAGCAGGACCGGTGACCAGGCGAGCAGCCGTTCCTTCCAGCGTTGTCGGCGCGTGGTCATGATGCTTTCTCGACGCCGTAGGTTTGCAGCATCGCGTCGAGCGCACCGCGGGCCGCGAGGATCAGCTCGGCGACCTCGCGTACCGCCCCACGTCCGCCGTCGGCGCGCGTCACGTAGTGCGCCTGCCGGCGCAATGGCTCCGGCGAAAGCGGCACCGTCGCGCCGAGCCCGCAGCGCACGATGATCGGCAGGTCGGGCAGATCGTCACCGATGTGCGCGCACTGCTCGGCAGAGAGCGAAAACGACGCGCGCAGGTGCTCCCATGCACCGAGCTTGTCTTCGACACCAAGCACCACGTGCTCGACGCCGAGATTTGCGGCGCGCTGCGTCACCGCCAGCGAGCGGCTGCCCGTGATCCACGCCACGCTGACCCCAGCGCGCTCGAGCATCTTGATGCCGAGGCCATCGAGCGACGAATAGGCCTTCAACTCGCGGCCATCCTCGTCGACGTATATCTTTCCGTCGGTCAGCACGCCGTCGACGTCGCAAGTGAGCAAGCGCAAGCGCTTCGCCCGCTCCGTCAGATCGCCTTCCTGCATCACACGACCCTGGCGCGAAACAGGTCGTGCAGATGCAGCGCGCCGACGAGCCGACGCTCGGCGTCGACAACGAGGAGCTGAGTGACTTTCGGCGGCGTTTCCATCAGCTCGACGCAATCGATGGCGAGCCGCTCCGGCGCGATGGTGCGCGGAGTCCTGGTCATGAGCTCGGCCACTCGCGCCGCAGCGAGGTCGCGCACGTGCGAAAGACAGCGGCGCAGATCGCCGTCGGTGAAGATACCTGCGACGCGATTCTGCGCGTCCACGACCACGGTCATGCCCATGCCCTTGCCGCTCATCTCGACCACTGCTGTGGCCAACGTCGCTTCGAGCGGCACGGCGGGAATTGCCGCGCCGGTGCGCATGACGTCGCTCACGTGCGTGAGGAGGCGGCGCCCGAGCGAACCGCCCGGATGCGCGCGTGCGAAGTCCTCAACCGAGAAGCCGCGCGCGTCGAGCAGCGTCAGCGCCAGCGCATCCCCGAAGGCGAGCGCCGCGGTCGTGCTCGCGGTAGGCGCGAGCCCGAGCGGACAGGCTTCGGCGTCGACGCTTGCATCGAGATGAACGTCCGCGTTTTTCGCGAGCGACGACTGCTCGTTGCCGGTGAGCGCGATGAGCTTTGCGCCCTCGCGTTTGAGATGCGGCAGCAGCGAAACCAGCTCGTCGGTTTCGCCCGAGTTCGACAGCAGCAGCACGACATCGTCGGCGGTGATCATGCCGAGATCGCCGTGGCTCGCCTCGGCCGCGTGTACGAAGAAGGCCGGAGTGCCCGTGGAGGCGAGCGTGGCGGCGAGCTTGCGCGCGATGTGACCCGACTTGCCGATGCCGATCACGACCACGCGCCCGCGGCAGTCGAGAAGCGCGCGCGCCGCCGCGAGAAAGGGAGCACCCAAGCGCCCCTCGAGCGCGCGGATTGCTTCGGCTTCCGTTCGGAGCACGTCGCGCCCCAGCGCGAGTGCGCGCTCCGGAACGAGTCCGCGCGTTGCCGGCGCGGCCTCCACGACGTTCAAAGACATGCGTTCAAGTATACCCCGAAGCCCTCAGCCGGACCGCCGCGCTCATGCTACATTGGGTCGATGTCGCAGACGCTGCAACTGATCCTGATTCTGCTCGCAGCCGCGGTGGTCGTCATCATCGTCTGCCGGCTGGTGCGCCTGCCGCCGATATTGGGCTACGTCGTGGTCGGCATCGCCGTCGGGCCGCACGCGCTGGGCCTGGTGCCCGACAACGCCGACGTGCGCGACCTTGCCGAATTCGGGATCGTGTTTCTTATGTTCTCGATCGGTCTCGAATTCAGCCTCGCGCACTTGACCGCGATGCGGCGCGCGGTGTTTGGGCTGGGGCTCTTGCAGGTCGCGATCACCGTCGCGGCCGCGATGGGGGCGTTGCATTTTCTCGGCTACGGCGCACTAGCGGGATTGGCGCTCGGCGGCGCGCTCGCCATGAGCTCGACCGCGATCGCGTCGCGAATGCTCGCCGAGCGCATGGAGCTCAACTCGCCGCACGGCCGCGACGTGATGGGCATCCTCTTGTTCCAGGATCTCGCGGTGGTCGCCTTTCTGATCGTGGTCCCGACGCTCGCCGCCGGCGGCGCCGAGCTTTGGCAGACGCTCGCGCTCGCCGGCGTCAAGGCGGCGATAGCGCTGGCGATCATCCTCGTGTTCGGTCAGGCCCCCATGCGGGCCTGGTTCCACCTGGTCGCGCGACAGCGTTCCTCCGAGTTGTTCATGCTCAACGTGCTGCTGGTCACCCTCGGTCTCGCGGCGTTGACCGAGCTCGCCGGGCTCTCGTTCGCGCTCGGGGCTTTTCTGGCGGGGATGCTCATCGCGGAGACCGAGTACCGCTATCAGGTCGAGGAGGACATCAAGCCTTTCCGAGACGTGCTGCTCGGCTTGTTCTTCGTGACCGTCGGGATGTATCTCGATCCTGACACGGTCGTGCAGCACTTCGGGTGGCTGCTCGTGCTCCTCGTCGGACCGGTGTTGGCCAAGTTCGCGCTTGTAGTCGTTCTGGCACGATTGTTCGGCGCATCGCTCGCCACCGCGTTGCGCACGGCGTTCTACCTCGCACAGGCCGGCGAATTCGCGATCGTGTTGCTCGCGCTCGCCGCCGATCTCGCGCTCGTCGCGCCGACATTCGCGCAATTGGTGCTCGCGGCGATGGTGCTCTCCATGCTCTCGGCGCCGCTCATGATCCATTTCGCGGAACCGCTGGCACGCCGCCTCACGGCGAACGATTGGCTCGCGCGTGCCGCGGAGGTGACCAAGATCGCGGCCCAGACGATGGCTCGCCAGGAGCACGTCATCATCTGCGGCTTCGGGCGCAGCGGGCAGAATCTGGCTCGGCTCCTCGAACAGGAGGACATTCCCTTCATCGCGCTCGATTCCGATCCGGCGCGCGTGCGCGAGGCGGCTGCCGACGGCTCGAGCGTGGTTTACGGAGACGCCGGGCGCCGCGAAGCGCTGATCGCCGCTGGCTTGCCGAAAGCGCGCGCGCTGGCAGTCACTTTTGCCGCTACGCCGACCGCACTCAGGATCCTGCACCACACGCACCAGCTTCGGCCCGAGTTGCCGGTGATTGTGCGAACGGTCGACGACAGCGAGCTCGATCGACTGATCAAGGCGGGCGCGACCGAGGTCGTGCCGGAGGTGCTCGAAGGCAGCCTCATGCTCGCGTCGCATTCCCTGCTGCTCCTCGGTGTGCCGCTCAATCGCGTGCTCTCGCGCATCCGCGAGATCAGGGAGGAACGCTACAGCCTGTTTCGCGGCTTCTATCACGGAGCTACCGACGCCGCCGACGCCGCGGACAATCTGCAGCCGCGCCTGCATTCGGTCCTGCTCAGCGAGCGTTCCGCGGCGGTGGGACACACGCTGCAGGAACTCGACTTGCGGGGCCGGGTCGAAGTGACGGGCGTACGGCGGCGCGGAGCGCGATCCGTCGTGCCGGAGCCAGATTACCGTTTCGAGGCGGGCGACATTGTCGTGTTGTTGGGGGTTCCCGAGAGTCTCGCGCTCGCCGAACGGCGCCTGCTTCACGATTGAAATTTCCGACCTGCCCGCGATTGTGGCGGTGCACGGAAACCCGCTACAATCATCGCCCCCGCTTGCATTTCACGAAGTCCTCTCTCATGGACCTGCACGGCAGCGATGCCGCAACCCTGAGCGGCAGCGCCGGCTCGGACACGCCCGCGGTCGAGCTCACCGACGTGTCCTTCGCCTACGACGTGCGGCTCGTTCTCACGGACATCACGATGACGATCCCGCGCGGGAAGATCGTCGCCATCATGGGCGGGAGCGGCTGCGGCAAGACCACCATCCTGCGCTTGATCGGAGGCGCCCTCAAGCCGAAGTCGGGCAGCGTGTGCGTGGCCGGACAATCGGTTCCCGACATGGCACCCGACGCGCTATATCAGATGCGTCGCCGCTGCGGCATGCTGTTCCAGTTCGGCGCGCTCTTCACCGACATGAGCGTGTTCGAGAACATCGCTTTCCCGATGCGCGAGCACACCAATTTAAACGAAGAATTGATCCGCGACATGGTGCTGATGAAGCTGCACGCCGTGGGCTTGCGGGGGGCTGCGCAGCTGATGCCATCCGAGCTTTCGGGCGGCATGGCGCGGCGCGTTGCGCTAGCCCGCGCGATCGCACTCGATCCGATGCTGGTGATGTACGACGAGCCCTTCGCCGGGCTCGATCCGATCTCGCTGGGCGTCATCGGTCAGCTGATTCGCAGGCTGAACGACGCGCTGGGGATCACCTCGGTCGTGGTCACTCACGACGTCTACGAGTCGCTGAAGATCGTCGACTATCTCTACTTCGTGTCCGAGGGGCGGATTGTTGCGACCGGCACGGCGGCGGAAGTGCGCGCGTCGATGATGCCTTTCGTGCGCCAGTTCGTCGACGGGCTGCCCGACGGCCCGGTCGCCTTCCACTATCCCGCGGCGCCTTATCGCGAGGAGCTTTTCGCCCGTGTCGGCTGAGGTCGCACACGGCGTTGCGTACTGGCTTCGCCGTCTCGGCGGAGCCGTCACCGGCGGAATCTCGAAGCTCGGTTATTGCGCGCGCTTTCTGCTGGCCGTGCTGTGGCACTCGCCGCACGCGTTCCGGCGCATTCATCTCACGCTGCGCGAGATCTATTTCGCCGGCGTGCTCTCGCTCATCATCATCCTCATGTCCGGCATGTTCGTTGGCATGGTGCTCGCGCTGCAGGGCTACCAGACTCTCAGGCGCTATGGGTCGGACGAGCAGCTCGGAATACTGGTCGCCCTGGCGCTGGTGCGCGAGCTGGCGCCGGTAATCGCGGGCCTGCTCTTCGCGAGCCGCGCCGGCTCGGCGATCACCGCTGAGATCGGATTGATGAAGACGACCGAGCAGCTCGCGGCGATGGAGATGATGGCGGTCGATCCGCTCGCGCGTGTCGTGGCGCCGCGCTTCTGGGGCGGAGTGATCTCGATGCCCATCCTGGCCGCGCTCTTTTCGGCCTTTGGCATCTTCGGCGGCTACATCGTCGGCGTGCGGCTCATCGGCATCGACGACGGAGCGTTCTGGGGCCAGATGCAGGCAGGTGTCGACTTCTGGCCGGATGTGACCGACGGGATCATCAAAAGCTTCGTGTTCGGCGCTGCCGTTTCGCTCATCGCGGTGTTCGAAGGCTACGACTCGAAGCCGACGGCAGAAGGTGTGTCGACCGCGACTACACGCACTGTGGTGATCTCTTCGCTCGCGATCCTGGCGCTCGACTTCGTCATGACCGCTTTCATGTTCCGCGGGGCCCGCTGATGAATCGTTCCACGATCGACCTCTGGGTCGGCATCTTCGTCGCGCTGGGCCTCGGGGCGGTGCTCTTCCTCGCGCTCAAGGTGGGAAACCTGCTCACGCTCGATCGCGCGCCTGGCTACCGTCTGGAGGCACGCTTCGACAACATCGGCGGATTGAAGCTGCGCGCGCCGGTGAAGGCGGCGGGCGTGGTAGTCGGACGGGTGGAATCGGTGCGGCTCGATCCGCAGACCTACGAAGCGGTGACGACCTTACGCATCGATCGCGAATTTCAATTCACGAAGGACACGATCGCCTCAATCAACACCTCGGGTGTGCTGGGCGAGGTTTACGTCGGCCTCGATGCGGGCGGCGATCCGCAGATGCTCAAGGACGGCGATCGCATCGCGAAGACGCAGTCAGCGATGGTGCTGGAGAAGCTGATCGGGCAATTCCTGTTCGACAAGGCGCAGGAGCAGAAGGCGCAGGAAGCGGGTGGCGGGGGTGCAAAGGTGACCGGGGGCGCAAACAAAGGAGACAAGAAATGAACAAGATCGCTCCCTACTCGAAGGCGCGGGCCGCGCTGCTGGCGGCGCTGGCCGCTGCCGCCCTTGCCGGCTGCGCCGTCGGTCCAACGAAAGAGGATCCCTGGGAGCCTTTCAATCGCTCGATGTTCTCGGTGCACCAAGCGGTCGACGGCGCGGTGCTCAAGCCGGTTGCTCAGGGCTACGTGGCGATCATCCCGGAACCGATCCGCAACGCGGTATCCAATGTGTTCGGCAACATCAACGACTTCTTCGCCGGAGTCAACTTTGTGCTTCAGGGCAACGGCGATCGCGCCGGAGACGCCTTCGGCCGCGTTCTTCTCAACACCAGCTTCGGTCTGGGCGGCATCTTCGATCTCGCCTCGATGATGGGAATCACGAAGTATCCGAACGACTTCGGCATCACCTTCGGCAAGTGGGGCTTCCCGCAGGGCCCGTATCTCTTCGTCCCGGCCTTTGGGCCGACGACTGTTCGCGACGGCACGGGCTGGCTCGTGCGCCTGTACACCGGGCCGGTTGGCTTTATCCCCGACATCCCGGTGCGCAATTCACTCTATGGCCTCGGGTATGTGGATTTGCGTGCCGCAGCGCTTCCCACCGAATCGGTCGTAGATACGGCCGCAATCGACAAATATCGCTTCATCCGCAACGCGTACCTGCGCGCGCGGCAGTATCAGGTCTACGACGGCCATCCACCGTCCGAGGAGGACGAGGACAGCGCAGCTCCTCCGAGCGCGCCCACGCCTGCGACGCCCGCCGCCCCGCCCGCGGCGCAGCCCCCGCCGGCCAAGTGAGGAATCCCATGTCACGCAAGCTTGCTAGCCTTTTTGTTGTTCCGCTTATTGCCTTCGGCGCTTCGCTCGCCCACGCGCAGGAGGCGCCGGACGCGCTCGTCAAACGGCTCGCCGAGGAGACTCTGGCCGAAATTCGCGCCGACAAAGATATCCAGGCCGGCAATCCCGCCAAGGTCAAGCAGCTGATCGAGGTTAAGCTGGTGCCACACTTCGACACCACGCGCATGACCGCGCTCGCGATGGGACGCAACTGGCGCGCGGCCTCGCCCGACCAGCAGAAGGAGCTGACCGAGCAATTCAAGACGCTGCTCATCCGCACCTACTCGAACGCGCTCACCAATTATCGCGACAACCAGATGACCTACGCGCCGCTGCGCACGAATCCGGTTGACACGGAAGTTGTCGTGCGCACATCGGTCTCGAAGCCCGGACAGGCGCCAATTCCGCTCGACTACAGCATGGAGAAGACGCCGAACGGATGGAAGTGCTACGACGTCGTCGTGGCCGGAGTGAGCCTCGTTACCAACTACCGCGACGAGTTCAACGACATCGTCAAGAGCTCGGGCGTAGACGGTCTCATCAAGACGCTCGTCAACAAGAACCAGACCCCGCCCTCTAAATGACCGAACGCGACAACGCGACCTTCTCCGGCGGCGAGCGCTGGTCGATCGAAGGCGCGCTCACCATCGACAGCGCGGCGCGCGTGTTCGCGGCGAGCCGCGCCGCGCCGATGCCCTCGTCGGGCATCGCATCGCTCGAGCTCGTTAGGACGGTGGACTCTTCGGCAGTCGCGTTGCTGCTCGCCTGGAAGCGGCGCGCCGCGGAGGAAAGCAAGACACTCGCGTTCACCGGGATACCCCTCAATCTCGCCGCGCTCGCGGCGCTCTACGGAGTCGAAGAGCTGCTCGCGTCCGACGGCGCAGGTCAGCGCCCGGTCGCGGCGTGACTCCGGCCGTCGAGATCGTCGGCGTCGCCCGCCGCTTCGGCAAGGTGCAGGCGCTCGTCGGCGTGGATCTCGTGGTCCGGCCCGGCGAATTCTTCGGGCTGCTGGGACCCAATGGCGCGGGCAAAACCACGCTCATCTCCATCCTCGCCGGGCTGACGCGCGCCGACTCCGGCGTAGCGCGTGTTCTGGGACACGACGTCGTGACCGATTACCGGAACGCGCGACGATTGCTCGGCGTCGTTCCGCAGGAGCTCGTGTTCGATCCCTTCTTCACCGTGCGCGAGACGCTGGCGATCCAGGCGGGCTACTTCGGCTTGCGCGACGCCGGCGACTGGATCGATGAATTGCTGCATCACCTCGACCTGACCGCGAAAGCCGACGCGAACATGCGGGCGCTCTCCGGCGGCATGAAGCGGCGCGTGCTGGTCGGGCAGGCGCTCGTGCACAAACCGCCGGTGATCGTGCTCGACGAGCCTACCGCGGGCGTGGATGTCGAGTTGCGGCAAAGCCTATGGTCATTCATCCGAAAGCTCAACGCCGACGGCCACACGATCATCCTCACCACGCACTACCTCGAGGAAGCCGAGGCGCTGTGCGGCCGCATCGCGATGCTGAAAGCGGGAGCGATCGTCGCGCTCGACACCAAGCAAAACCTGCTTTCGTCTTTCGCCGGACTGACCGTGCGGCTGGGCGCGGCGGCGCTGCCCGAGGAATGGCGCGGACGGATACTGCGCCAGGACGATCACAGCTACCTGCTGTCGCTCGCCAATTACGCCGAGCTCGAGCGCCTGCTCGCTGCATTGCGCGGGAAGAGTATCGAGGTCGACGAGCTGTCGCTGCAGGAAGCCGACCTCGAGCAAGTATTCCTGCGCATCATGGCGCGGCATCATTGAGATGGTCCCCGCGTTCGGCAGCGGCTGGCTCACGCTCCTCTACAAGGAGTTGCTCCGGTTCTGGAAGGTGAGCTTCCAGACCATACTCGCGCCGGTGCTCACCGCGCTGCTCTACCTACTCATCTTCTCGCACGTGCTCGAGTCGCACGTGTCGGTGTTCGACGGCCGCGTGCGCTACACGGCGTTTCTCGTTCCCGGGCTGGTGATGATGTCGGTGCTGCAGAACGCGTTCGCCAACAGCTCGTCTTCGATGATCCAGTCGAAGATCACCGGGAATCTCATCTTCGTCCTGCTGCCGCCGCTCTCGCCGCTGGACATGTACGCCGCCTACGTGCTGGGCGCGATGCTGCGCGGCATCGTGGTCGGCGCCGGCGTGCTGGCGGTGACGGCATGGTTCGCGCCGCTCTCGCTCGAGCATCCGCTGTGGGCGCTCGTCTTTGCGCTGCTGGGGAGCGCGATCCTCGGCACGCTGGGGCTCATCGCCGGGATCTGGGCCGACAAGTTCGACCAGCTCGCGGCGTTTCAGAACTTCCTCATCATGCCGCTCACCTTCCTGTCCGGCGTGTTTTACTCGATCCACACCCTGCCGCCGTTCTGGCAGGCGCTGTCGCGCTTCAATCCGTTCTTCTATATGATCGACGGCTTCCGCTACGGCTTCTTCGGTCTGTCCGATATCGCACCGGGCTTGAGCCTCGCCATTGTCGCCGCGTTCTGCGTCGCGCTGACGGCGCTGACGCTCTTCGTGCTCGGACGCGGCTACAAGCTTCGGCATTGAATGCCCGAATCGCCATGGCTACGCCAGATTCCGACAGCGCCACGCCTTGGGAACGCCAGCTCGTCGTCGGCCGCGCGTGCTGAAGTCGTCGGCTGTCTGCTAATCGAAATGACCACACCCGAAATGATCAAGAGTGCGATTGCCGACGCGCTCGCCTGCGACACGGTCGAGGTCCGCGGCGATGGCCAGCATTTCGAAGCGCTCATCGTCAGCGCGGCCTTCGAGGGACTCAATCGGGTGAAGCGCCACCAGCTCGTCTACAACGCGCTGGGTGAGCGCATGCACGAGGAGATTCATGCGCTCTCGATGACCACAATGACGCCGGCCGAGTGGAGCGCGAAACAGGGGACGAATGGATAAGCTCGTCATCGAAGGCGGCGCCCCGCTCGGCGGGGAAGTGCGCGTCTCGGGTGCCAAGAACGCCGCGCTGCCGATCCTGTGCGCGTCGCTGCTCACACCGGAGCCGCTGACGCTCGCCAACGTCCCCAGTCTCAACGACGTGCGCACCATGCGCTCGCTGCTGGGACAGATGGGCGTCAGCGCGGAGCAGGACGACGGCGCGCTCACGCTTTCGGCGGCGAACATCGAATGGCCGCTCGCACCCTACGAGCTGGTGAAGACGATGCGGGCGTCGATTCTCGCTCTCGGGCCGCTCATCGCGCGTTGCGGCGAAGCTCGCGTCTCGCTTCCTGGCGGCTGCGCGATCGGGTTGCGTCCGGTAGATCAGCACGTCAAGGGTTTGCAGGCGATGGGGGTCGAGATCGATCTCGATCACGGCTACATCGACGCCAAGGCGAAGCGGCTCACCGGGGCGCAGTTTCTGTTCGAAGTCGTCACGGTGACCGGCACCGAGAATCTGATGATGGCCGCTACCCTCGCCGAGGGCGTGACGCTGCTCGAGAATGCGGCCCGCGAGCCGGAAGTGGTCGATCTCGCCGAGTGCCTCAACGCCATGGGCGCGAGAATCACAGGGGCCGGCAGCGATCGCATCGTGATCGAAGGCGTAGAAGAGCTGCATGGCGCGACGCACGCGATCATGCCCGACCGCATCGAGACCGGGACCTATCTTGCTGCGGCGACCGCCGCCGGAGGCGAGATCGCGCTTCGCAGCGCGCGCGCCGATACGCTGCAGGCGGTGCTGGAGAAGCTCGCCGAAGCCGGCGCGCAGATCGATTGCGACGACTCGACGATCCGCCTCGCACGCCGTGGCACGCTCAAGTCGGTGAGCCTGCGCACCGCCCCGTACCCGGGATTTCCGACCGACATGCAGGCGCAGCTGATGGCGCTGATGAGCGTCTCCGACAACACCTCCGTGATCACCGAGACGATCTTCGAGAACCGGATGATGCACGTGCAGGAATTGAAACGCCTCGGCGCCGACATCGAGGTCGAAAGCAACACGGCGATCGTGAAGGGGGTGCCGCACCTCACCGCGGCCACGGTGATGGCGACCGACCTGCGCGCCTCCGCCTGCCTCGTCATCGCCGGCCTGATCGCCGAAGGCCGGACGACCATCGACCGCATCTATCATCTCGACCGCGGGTACGAGAGGATCGAAGACAAGCTCTCCGCGCTCGGTGCGAGGATACGGCGCGAGAGCTGAGCGCGTTCTCCGCTAGAATGGGCGCTCGTAACCCGAGCGCACGCCGTGCAGTTCCTGACTCTCGCCCTCGCCAAGGGGCGCACTTTCGACGAGACGCTGCCGCTGCTCGCGCGCGCGGGCATCGCGCCGGCCGAAGATCCGGAAACCTCGCGCAAGCTCGTCATCGAGAGCAATCGTTCCGATCTGCGTTTCCTGATCGTGCGCTCGGCCGACGTGCCGACCTACGTCGAGTACGGGGCCGCGGATCTCGGCGTCGCGGGCAAGGACGTGCTGCTCGAGCACGGCGGCGAAGGGCTTTACCAGCCGCTCGACCTCCGCATCGGCCGCTGCACGATGGTAGTCGCCACGCGGCGCGATTTCGACTACGCCGGCGCGGTCAAGCGCGGAGGGCGCCTCAAGGTGGCGACCAAGTACGTGACCACCGCCCGCGAGCACTTCGCCGGCAAGGGTTTGCACGTCGACCTGATCCGCCTCTACGGTTCGATGGAGCTGGCGCCGCTGATGGGGCTCGCCGATGCGATCGTCGACCTGGTGAGCACCGGCAACACACTCAAGGCGAACGATCTCGTCGCCGTCGAAGAGATCCGCCCGATCAGTACGCGACTGATCGTGAATCCAGCGGCGCTCAAGCTCAAGCGCGAAAAGATGCAGCCGTTGATCGAGGCCATTGCTGCGGCGGCCGCTCATGCCTGAGATCGTCCGACTTGATTCCTCCGCGCCCGGCTTCGACACCGCGCTGGCGCGGCTCACCGCGTTCGACGCGAAGCTGGACGAGGACGTGGACGCCACCGTGGCTGCGATCCTCGCGGACGTGCGCGAGCGCCGCGACGCGGCGCTTCTCGATTACACAGCGCGCTTCGATCGCGTGCGCGCCGAGAGCGTGGCCGGTCTGGAGCTTAATGCTCCGGAAATGGAGGCTGCGCTTTCGAGTCTCGCGCCGGCAAAGCGCGATGCGCTCGAAATCGCGGCGCGCCGCATTCGCGCGTTCCACGAGCGCCAGCTCGCTCAGGACTGGTCCTTTACCGAGAGCGACGGCACGCGGCTCGGCCAGCGGGTGATGCCGCTCGCGCGCGTTGGAATCTATGTCCCGGGAGGCAAGGCTGCGTATCCTTCCTCAGTGCTGATGAACGCTCTGCCGGCTAGAGTGGCCGGGGTCGGCGAGATCATCATGGTCGTGCCCACGCCCGATGGCGTAAAAAATCCGCTGGTCTTTGCCGCTGCGCACCTCGCCGGAGTCACCCGTGCCTTCGCGATCGGTGGCGCGCAGGCGATCGCAGCGCTTGCCTACGGCACGGAGACGCTTCCCGCGGTGGACAAGATCGTCGGCCCGGGCAATGCCTATGTCGCGGCGGCGAAACGGCGCGTGTTCGGCACGGTGGGCATCGACATGATCGCGGGACCCTCGGAGATTCTCGTCATCGCCGACGCGACGGCGAGGCCCGACTGGATTGCGATGGACCTCTTTTCGCAGGCCGAGCACGACGAATCGGCGCAGGCGATCCTGCTTACGCCGGACGCATCGCTCATCGACGCCGTTGCAGCCAGCATGGCACGCCAGCTCGCCGATATGCCGAGGCGCGAGGTCATCGCCGCCTCGCTCGCGCGCCGCGGCGCGCTGGTCAAGGTGCGCGATCTCACCGAGGCCTGCGCACTCGCCGACCGGATCGCGCCCGAGCATCTCGAACTGGCGGTGGCCGATCCTGAGGCGCTCCTTGTGCGTATCCACAACGCCGGCGCGATCTTCCTCGGGCACTTCAGCTCGGAGGCGCTCGGCGATTATTGTGCGGGACCAAACCACGTGCTGCCGACGGCGCGGAGCGCGCGCTTTTCCTCGCCGCTCGGCGTCTACGATTTTCAGAAGAGGAGCAGCGTGATCGCCGTTTCGCGCCAAGGTGCGCGCTCGCTCGGGCGAGTCGCAGCTGCGCTCGCCGACGGCGAGGGCCTGTCCGCGCACGCGAAGAGCGCGTCGTATCGAGTGGACGCATCGTGAACGATCGCGTTGAAGGCTCGACTTCCGGCGCTCTCGTCGCTGCGCTGGTGCGTCCGGAAATTCGCGAGCTCTCAGCTTACGCAGTGGCGACAGCCGAAGGCATGGTGAAGCTCGACGCGATGGAAAATTCGCATGCGTTGCCCGACAGCGCCAAGTCGCGGCTCGCCTCCGCCCTCGCACAGGTTCCGATCAACCGTTATCCCGACGGCAGCGGCGAGGCCGTGCGGACTGCGCTGCGCGCCGCCTTCGGTATCCCGGACACGCGGGGCATCCTTCTCGGCAACGGCTCCGACGAGTTGATCCAGATCATCACCGCGACGCTCGCCCGGCCCGGCGCAGCGATGCTCGCCCCCGAGCCCTCGTTCGTCATGTATCGCATGAACGCGATCTATTCGGGGATGCGCTACGTCGGCGTTTCGCTGAAGCCGGATTTCAGCCTCGACGTGGCCGCGATGCTTGCCGCGATCGAACACGAACGCCCGGCACTCGTGTATCTCGCCTATCCGAACAATCCGACTGGCAACCTCTTTGCCGCACACGAAGTCGAAGCGTTCCTGCGCGCTGCGCCAGGGCTCGTCGTCGTCGACGAAGCCTATTATGCATTCGCCGACGCGAGCTTCCTGCCTCGCCTCGCGGAGTTCGCCAACTTGCTCGTGCTGCGCACGCTGTCCAAAGTCGGCATGGCAGGTTTGAGGCTCGGCTATGCTGTTGCCGCGCCGGAATGGATCACCGAATTCAATAAGATGCGTCAGCCGTATAATGTGAATGCATTGACGCAGGCCGCGGTCTCGGCGCTGCTTGCGGACCGGAGCTGGATCGCCGAGCAGGCGAGGGCGATTTGCGCTGAGCGGGCTCGGATCGGGGCGGCGCTCGCTGCGCTGCCTGGCACGACGGTTTATCCGAGCCAGACCAATTTTATTACGTTGCGCGTTGCCGATGCGGCGCGCGTATTCGAGGGTTTGAAAGCGCGACGCATTCTGGTGAAGAACCTCCACGGCTGGCACGCGCTCACGGCCAACTGCCTGCGCATCACCGTCGGCACGCGCGCCGAAAACGATCGACTGCTCACCGCTCTTGCGGAAGTCTGCCAATGAACAAGAACTCTGCCGCGAAAGCGCGACTCTCCAAGGTCGAGCGTCGTACCAAGGAGACGACCATCACCGTAACGGTCAACCTCGACGGGAGCGGGCGGTCCGAGCTTGCCACGGGCGTGCCGTTCCTCGATCACATGCTCGACCAGGTCGCGCGCCACGGCATGCTGGATCTCAGCGTGCAGGCGAAGGGCGATCTGCACATCGATGCCCATCATACAGTCGAGGACGTAGGCATCGCGCTGGGGCAGGCGGTCGCCAAGGCGCTCGGCGACAAGACGGGCGTAGTACGGTTCGGGCACGCCTATGTTCCGCTCGACGAGGCGCTCTCGCGCGTCGTGCTCGATCTTTCCGGACGCCCAGGGCTCGAGTACCACGTGCCGTTCTCGCGCGCGATGATCGGCGGCTTCGACGTCGATCTCACGCATGAATTCTTCCAGGGCTTCGTTAACCACGCGCTCGCGACCCTGCACATCGACAACCTGCGCGGCCAGAACGCGCATCACCAGGCGGAAACGGTGTTCAAGGCCTTCGCGCGGGCGCTGCGCATGGCGGTGGCGCGTGATCCGCGGACAAGCGGCGTGCCCTCGACGAAGGGAACGCTTTGAGCGCGGAGTCGTCGAATGTCAGACATCGCCGTTGTCGACTACGGAATGGGCAATCTGCGCTCGGTGGCCAAGGCGCTGCGCTTCGTGGCGCCCGATCGCACCATCGTGGTGAGCTCCGATCCAGAGGAAATTCGCAACGCCGACCGGGTCGTGCTGCCGGGTCAGAGCGCGATGCCCGACTGTATGCGCTGCCTGAATGCGAGCGGTCTCACCCAGGTTGTGCGGGATACCGCGCACGATCGCCCCTTCCTGGGCATCTGCCTCGGCCTGCAGATGCTCTTCGACGATAGCGAGGAAGGACCCACTCCGGGCTTAGGCGTTATTGCAGGCCATGTCGTACGCTTCAAGGAAGCTGCAATGCGGGCCGCGGGCGACGCGGACGGGATGCGGCTCAAGGTCCCACACATGGGATGGAGCCCGGTCAGCCGCGTACTGGAGCATCCGCTGTGGCAAGGCATCGAAGACGGCTCGCGTTTCTATTTCGCGCACAGCTATTATCCTGTGCCCGACGATAGCGCCATGACCGCCGCCACCGTCGCCTATCCAACGGCGTTTACTTGCGCGATTGCACGCGCTAATATCTTTGCCGTGCAGTTTCATCCGGAAAAGAGCCACCGCGCCGGACTTCAGTTGCTCTCCAATTTCGTCGCCTGGAACGGGCGCGTCTAGAAGCGCATCTAGAATCGGTTTCTCAAGCGCACGTCACCACGGCAGCGACACCTCGTCGCCCCATTGCCGCCATGCATATCATCCCCGCGATCGACATCAAGGACGGTCACTGCGTTCGCCTGAAGCAGGGCGAGATGCAGTCCGCAACGGTGTTCTCCGAGGATCCCGCGGCGATGGCGCAGCACTGGCTCGAGCAGGGTGCGCAGCGGATTCACATCGTCGATTTGAACGGAGCTTTCGCCGGGCGCCCGCGCAACGAGCTGGCGATACGCGAAGTGGTGAGCGTCATCGGCGAGGAGATTCCGGTGCAGCTCGGCGGAGGCATTCGCGATCTCGACACGGTCGAGCGCTATCTCGATGACGGGATCACCTATGTCGTCATCGGCACCGCGGCGGTGAAGAATCCCGGCTTCCTGCACGACGCCTGCTACGCCTTCCCGGGGCACATCATCGTGGGGCTCGACGCCCGCGAGGGCAAGGTCGCGACGGACGGTTGGTCGAAGATGACCGGGCACGACGTCGTGGATCTCGCCAAGAAATTCCAGGACTACGGCGTCGAGGCAGTCGTCTATACCGACATCGGACGCGACGGGATGCTGACCGGCGTGAACATCGAAGCGACGGTGAAGCTTGCGCGCGAGCTGAAAGTCCCCGTGATCGCGAGCGGCGGCATCGCCACGCTGAAGGACATCAAGGACCTCGCCGCCTATGAGAGCGATGGCGTGACCGGCGCTATCGCCGGCCGCGCGCTCTACGAGGGCACGCTCGATTTCAAGGCGGCGCTCAAAGCTGCTAAGGGCGAGAAAAAGTAGCGCAGCGCGAGTGGGTCTTGCTAAACGCATCATCCCCTGCCTCGACGTCGCGCACGGCCGCGTCGTTAAGGGCATCAACTTCGTAGACCTGCGCGACGCCGGCGACCCGGTGGAGGTCGCGCGCCGCTACGACGAGCAGGGCGCCGACGAGCTCGCCTTCCTCGACATCACGGCGAGCGTCGAGACACGGCCGCTGCTCTACGACATGATCGAGGCGGTGGCGGACCAGGTGTTCATACCACTCACCGTCGGGGGCGGGATCTGGCGAGTCGATGACATCCGCGCTCTGCTCAACGCCGGCGCAGACAAGGTGAGCATCAACACCGCGGCGGTGAAGACACCGGAGCTCGTCGCCGAAGCGGCTCGCCGTTACGGCTCGCAGTGCATCGTGGCCGCGATCGACGTGCGGAAGTCGGGGCCGGCACACTGGGAGGTGTTCACTCACGGCGGCCGCACGCCGACAGGCCTCGACGCGGTGCAATGGGCGCGCCGTGTCGCCGGCCTCGGAGCCGGCGAGATCCTTCTCACCAGCATGGATCGCGACGGCGCGAAGACGGGGTTCGACATCGAGCTTACCCGTGCGGTGGTTGACACGGTCGACGTTCCGGTCATCGCCTCGGGCGGCGTAGGAACGTTGCAGGATCTCGTCGACGGCGTGGTGCTCGGTGGCGCGGACGCAGTGCTCGCAGCATCGGTCTTCCACTACGGTGAGTACACGATCGGGCAGGCCAAGATCGCGATGGCGGCGGCGGGCATCGAGGTGCGCTAAAGGGTTGCGCTCCGCGTTCAGCGTAGAATCGGGCGTTATGTCCCGCCTTGCGATCGAGGCTCGCCCGCTATGAAGTGGCTCGATGCCGTGAACTGGAATCCCGACGGACTGGTGCCTGTGATAGCACAGGAAGGCGACACGGGCACCGTGCTCACGCAGGCCTGGATGAATCGCGAAGCGCTCGAGCGCACTGCAACAACGCTCGAGGCGCACTACTGGTCGCGCTCGCGCCGGAGGCTGTGGCGCAAGGGGGAGGCGTCGGGGCACGTGCAGAAGGTGCGTGAAATCCGCCTCGACTGCGACAACGACGCGATTCTGCTCATCGTCGAACAAACCGGCGGCATAGCCTGTCATACCGGCCGGCACCGTTGTTTTTTCCAGCGGCTCGAGGACGGCGCCTGGCGCGTCGTCGAGCCGGTCCTGAAGGATCCGCAATCGATCTACGGTAAATCAGATCATGGGAAAGAACCGCTCAAAGGACGCCGCCCCGCGGGCGACGACCACGGAACTGGCAATGGATAGCGACGTCATGCTGCGGCTCGCGCGCACGATCGCCATTAGGCGCGGCGCCGACCCTACGACTTCCTACATCGCCACGCTGTTCGCCAAGGGCGACGAAGCGATGGTCAAGAAGATCGGCGAGGAAGCCACCGAAGCGGTCATAGCCGCCATGGACGGTGATAAAATTCGCTTAACGGCGGAGATCGCCGACCTGTGGTTTCACTGCCTCGTGGTGCTGGTGAAGAACGGCCTCGGACCCGAGGACGTATTCGCCGAGTTGGCACGCCGCGAGGGCATTTCAGGACTGCAGGAGAAAGCGGCACGGCTGTAGAACGTCAGGCGGCCGCGTGCGATCTCGTGGCCGAAGGCATTCGAACAGCCATGGATGATTGCATCTTCTGCAAGATCGCTCGCGGCCAGATTCCGTCGAAGAAGGTTTACGAGGACGAAGACGTCTTCGCCTTCCACGACATCAACCCGCAGGCGCCGGTCCATTTCATGATGATCCCGAAGCGCCATATCGCTTCGCTCGCGGACGCGACGCTGGAGGATGCCAAGGTTCTGGGAAAGATACTCGCGCTCTCGGGGCGGCTCGCTCGCGAGCAGGGCTCTCCCGATGGCTACCGCACGATCATCAACACCGGACGCATCGGGCGGCAGGAAGTACAGCATCTGCACGTGCACGTGCTCGGCGGTCCGGAGCCCTTCGGGCGGATGATGCCCAGAAGCGCATGAAAGGAGAAGGAACATGGGTGGACTGAGCATCTGGCACTGGCTGATCGTGCTGCTCGTCGTCGTGCTGATCTTCGGCACCGCGAAGCTGCGCAACATCGGCAAGGACCTCGGCGGCGCGGTGAAGGGATTCAAGGAAGGCATGAAGGGCTCCGAGGACGAGGCACAGAGTGCGCCGTCGCAGCAGCTCCCTTCCGGCCAGACGATCGAGGGCGAGGCGAAGAAGGAAAAGACGCAGTAACGTCCGCCGCGATCGCGGCGGCACAATCTTCGCCGCATCCATGTTCGACGTCGGTTTCTCCGAGATCGTCCTCATCGCCGTCGTGGCGCTGATCGTCATCGGGCCGGAAAAACTGCCCAAGGTCGCGCGCACGCTCGGGCACATGTTCGGGCGCCTGCAACGCTATGTGAACGAAGTCAAGGCGGACATCAATCGCGAGATCGAGCTCGATGAGCTGCGCAAGCTGCAGACTCAGGTGCAGGATGCGGCGCGCGACATGGAGCAATCGATGACCGACGCTGCGCACCAGGTCGAGAGCGGGCTGCGGTCGGTCGAAGAGCAACTGAATGCGGCCGAGGCTGCAAATGCCGCGCCCGAGGCAAAGCTCAGCGCGCCGAGCGCGGCTTCGACGGCTGCGCCGGAAGAAACGGGCAAAGGCGAGCCGTCGCGACAGGCATCGCTCCCGGGCTTCGATCGGCAGTAGGGCCGGCTTTCAGCCGGCCGGTCGCGTGCGAGTACATTCGCACCTACAATCCCGCCATGACCGCTCCCGACGACATGCAGGAAACCTTCATCTCGCATCTGATCGAGTTGCGCAGCCGCCTGCTGCGCTCGATCGTCGCGGTGGTCGTCGTTCTTCTTTGCCTCTTTCCCTTTGCGAAGCAGATCTACGCAGTGCTTGCCGCGCCGCTCCTTAAGGTGCTGCCCGCGGGCAGCACGATGATCGCCACCGACGTCACCGGCACCTTCCTGGTCCCGCTCAAGCTCACCCTGATGGTGGCCTTTCTCGTGGCGCTGCCCTACGTCCTCTATCAGATGTGGGCCTTCGTTGCGCCAGGCCTCTACCAGCACGAGAAGCGACTCGCGCTTCCCGTGATCGTCTCCAGCGTGTTTTTCTTCGCCGTCGGGATGTCGTTCGCCTATTTCATCGTTTTCCCGATCGCATTCGGCTTCTTCGCCGGCTATGCGCCGGTTGGCGTGCAGATGATGACCGACATCGACAAGTATTTGTCCTTCGTGTTCACCATGTTCATAGCCTTCGGGATCACCTTCGAGGTGCCGGTCGTGGTCGTCGTGCTGGTGCACCTGGGGGTGGTCGAGCTCAAGAAGCTGCGCTCGATCCGGGGCTACGTCATCGTCGGCGCGTTCGTCGTCGGCGCGATCTTCACGCCGCCGGACGTGCTCTCGCAGTGCATGCTGGCGATACCGCTGTGGCTGCTCTACGAGCTGGGACTCGTCGTGGCGCGCTTCGTTTCGACGGAGAAGCGCGACAGCGCCGCCGTCGAGCAAGCGAAGTGAACTGAACTGATCAGCCCGCCGGCTTCGGGCGCTTGCCGACGATCACCGAAAGCTCGATCGGCTTCCTGTCGCGCAGCACCTTGAGCTTCGCGGGCTGACCCGGCGCAAGCGAGGCGATCTGCGAGAGCAGCGCGGGACCGTCGGGCGTAGGCTTGCCGTCGATCTCGAGCACGACGTCTTTCACCTGCAGGCCGGCGTGGTCAGCGGGTCCGTTCTTGAGCACGCCGCGGATCAACACGCCGTCCACGTTCTTCAGCTCGAACGCCGCCGCGACCTCGGGCGTCAATTCCTGCGGCTCGATGCCGAGCCAGCCGCGCGTGACCTCGCCGTCGCGGATGATCTGCTCCAGCACGTTGCGGGCGATCGTCACCGGGATCGCGAAGCCGATGCCCTGCGAGCCGCCGCTCTGCGACGCGATCACGCTGTTGATGCCGATGAGATTCCCCGCGGAGTCGACTAGCGCGCCGCCTGAATTGCCGGGGTTGACCGCGGCGTCGGTCTGGATGAAATCCTCGAAGGGATTGATCCCGAGATGATTGCGCCCGAGCGCGCTGACGATGCCGTGCGTGACCGTGTTGCCGAAACCGAACGGATTGCCGAGCGCGAGCACGGAATCGCCGACCTGCACGTTGTCGAGCGAGCCGATCGTGATCGCTGGCAGGTCTTTGCCGTCGGCCTTGAGCACCGCGAGATCGGACTCGGGATCGTTGCCACGCATCGTGGCGCGCATGCGCCGGCCGTCGGCGAGCACGATCTGGATGTCGTCGGCGCCGTCGATCACGTGATTGTTGGTGAGCACATAGCCTTCGCTGCTCACGATCACGCCGGAGCCGAGGCTCGTCGAGCGCCGTGGCTGGGCTTCGGAGAGTCCGGGGAAGAAGCGGCGCAGCAAGGCATCGTCGCGTAGCGGCCTGCTCGAGCGCACTTCCTTGCTGGTGTAAACGTTGACCACCGACGGCATCGCCTTCTTCGCGGCATCGGCGAGGCTTTCGATCTTCGGGCCGGCAACCGTGCCGCGCGCTTCCTCGACCAGGACGACGTTCTTGCGCCCGGAGACGCGGGTCAGCAGATCCGGCCGCAGCGTGGCGACCACGAATAGCGCCGCGAGACAAACCGTGGTGACCTGCGCGAAGATGAGCCAGAAGCGGCGAAGCAAAGGAACTTTTCGACGACGCAAAAAAAACATTATAATTCCAAAGTTTGCGGCTGAGGACCGGGGCGATGGCAGCGGAGGGAGAAGTTAACCTGAGGAAGCGCCGGTTCCTGATCGGCGCGTCAGCGGTCTGGGGCGGAATCGGCAGCATCGCCATTGCGGCGCCCTTCGCGACCAGCCTCTGGCCGAGCGAGCGCGCCAAGGCGGCCGGAGCGCCGGTCGACGTCGACATCAGCAAACTCGAACCCGGGCAGCAGATCACCGTGCAATGGCGCGGCAAGCCCGTCTGGGTCATAAACCGCACGCCGGCGATGGTCGCGACCCTGCCGAAGCTCGACAATCGAGTGTCAGACCCGAAGTCCGAAATCGACCAGCAGCCCAAGTACTGCCAGAACGAAGATCGCTCGAGGAAACCGGAGATCTTCGTCGCCATCGGCATCTGCACCCATCTCGGCTGCTCGCCGACGTATCGGCCGCAAGTCGCGCCGCCCGATCTTGGCTCGGATTGGCTTGGCGGATTTTTCTGCCCCTGCCATCAATCGAAGTTCGATCTCGCCGGCCGCGTGTTCAGGGGTGTGCCCGCGCCGAAAAACCTGGAAGTCCCGCCGTACATGTTCCTGTCCGACACGCAGCTCCGAATCGGCGAGGACAACGAGAACAAGCTCTAGGCGAACCGGCAGCAAGAACGCGAAACAAGAGCCAGCGTAAACCATGCAGAGATTCCTGACCTGGATCGACGAACGCTTCCCCATGACCAAGCTGTGGGAGGAGCAGTGGGGCAAGTACGTCGCGCCGAAGAACTTCAACTTCTGGTACTACTTCGGCTCGCTCGCGGCCTTCGTGCTGGTGCTGCAGATCGTGACCGGCATCTTCCTCGCGATGACCTACAAGCCGGACGCGACCAAGGCTTTCGAGTCGATCGAATACATGATGCGCGACGTGTCCGGCGGCTGGTTCATCCGCTACATGCACTCGACCGGCGCCTCCGCGTTCTTCATCGTCGTCTACCTGCACATGTTCCGCGGCATGATGTACGGCAGCTACCGCAAGCCGCGCGAGCTCCTGTGGATCATCGGCTGCGTCATCTATTTCGCTTTGATGGCGGAAGCCTTCTTCGGATATCTCCTGCCCTGGGGGCAGATGTCCTATTGGGGCGCGCAGGTGATCGTGAACCTGTTTTCGACTGTGCCCTGGATAGGCCCGGACCTTGGAACCTGGATCCGCGGCGACTACACGATCTCGGACGTGACGCTCGATCGATTCTTCGCGCTGCACGTCGCCGCCGTGCCGCTCATCCTGCTGCTGCTCGTCGCGGTCCATCTCATGGCCCTGCACGAGGTGGGCTCGAACAATCCCGACGGCATCGAAATTAAGAAGCAGCCGAAGGATCCGAAGACCGGCATCTATCTCGACGGCATCTATTCGCATCCGTATTACACGATCAAGGACCTGGTCGGAGTGGTTTTCTTCCTAGGCGTCTTCTTCATCGTCGTGTTCTTCATGCCCGACGTCGGCGGCTATTTCCTCGAGTCGAACAATTTCATTCCGGCAGACCCGCTGAAGACGCCCGAGCATATCGCGCCGGTGTGGTACTTCACGCCGTATTACGCGATCCTGCGCGCGGTGCCTTCGAAGATGCTTCCCTATATTCAGCCGACGCAGTTCTACGGCGTGCTGGCGATGGCCGCTTCGGTGCTGGTCTTCTGCTTCCTGCCCTGGCTCGACAAAGGCCCGGTGAAGTCGATCCGCTATCGCGGAGGCCTGTACAAGGCATGGCTCGCGGTCTTCGTGTTCTGCTTCCTGCTCCTGGGTTATCTCGGAACGGTGCCCGTCACGGTCTGGGGGCAGTTCGGTCACTGGGCGGAGGGATTGCTGGATACGATGGATCGTGCGACCTGGGTCGCACGTTTGCTCACGATCGTCTACTTCCTCTTCTTCGTGCTTATGCCGTGGTACACCGCGCGCGACAAGACGAAACCGGTGCCGGAGAGAGTGCGATGACGCGCCTGCTCGTCGCCCTGTTGCTCGTCGCCAGCGGCGCGACGGCCGCGGAAAGCGGGCCGCGGTTGCTGCCCGCGCCTTCGGAGAGCTGGTTCGCGCGCGAGGCGTCGCTGCAGCGTGGGGCTCGCAACTTCGTCAACTACTGCTTGAACTGCCACAGCGCCCAGTACATGCGCTACTCGCGCCTGACTGATCTCGGGCTCACCGAAGCGCAGATCAAGGACAATCTGATGTTCGCCACCGACAAGACTGGTGACACGATGACGGTGGCCATGACTCCGACGGAAGCGAAGGCCTTTCTCGGTGCCGTGCCGCCCGACCTCACTGCGGAGGCGCGCGTGCGCGGCAAGGACTGGCTGTATAGCTATCTCCTCGCGTTCTACCGCGACGACCAGACGGGGACAGGCTGGAACAACCTCGTTTTTCCGAACGTCGGTATGCCGCACGTGTTGTGGAACCTGCAGGGATCGCAGAAGCTCGTGGAAACCGAGTTCGAAGATCGCGACAAGGCGGAAGCCGCGGCAATCGCGGCTAAGGGTCTTGCGCTTATGGAGCCGGCTGCGGGCGGGAAGTTCGTCGTGAAGACGGTGGCGGCCGACATTCCGGGATCGCTTTCGGGCCCGCAATACGAAACCTTCGTCGCCGATCTTGTGAACTATCTCGATTACATGTCCGAGCCGGTCAGGCACGAGCGCATCAACATCGGCATCGTGGTGCTGATCTTCATCGGCGTGCTGTTCGGGCTCGTCTACTCGCTCAAGCGCGACTACTGGAACGAAGTCCATTAACGTTTTGGTTATAGCCACCCGGCGCGAGCTTCACGCTTCGCCGGAATCTTGCATTCGGCCGCGGCGCCCCAACATTCCGACCTGGGAAAAACCATCATGATGACGCTCTATTCCGGGACCACGGACCCGTTCAGCCAGCGCTGCCGCATCGTGCTGCACGAGAAGGGCATGGATTTCCAGATCATCGACGTCGATCTGGACCACAAGCCCGAAGACCTCGCGGTCATGAATCCGTACAACCAGGTGCCGGTGCTGGTCGAGCGCGACCTCGTTCTGCACGAGTCGAACATCATCAACGAGTACATCGACGAGCGCTTTCCGCATCCGCAATTGATGCCGGCGGACCCGCTGATGCGCGCGCGGGCGCGGCTCTTCCTGCACCGCTTCGAGAAGGAGCTGTTCTCGCACATCGACACGCTCGAGGGAAACAATCAGAAGCAGCTCGAGAAGGCGCGCGGGCTCGTGCGCGACAGCCTGATGCAGATCGCGCCGGTGTTCGCCAAGCACAAGTACATGCTCGGCGAGGACTTCTCGATGCTCGACGTCGCGATCACGCCGCTCTTATGGAGGCTCGACTACTACGGCATCTCGCTGCCGAAGCCGGCGGCGCCGCTGATGAAGTATGCCGAGCGGCTCTTCTCGCGGCCCGCGTTCATCGAGGCGCTGACCTCGGCCGAGCGAGGGATGCGCAAATAGTAGTATGCTAGTCCCGTGTCCGAGCAATCCGCCAAACCGTATCTCATCCGCGCCATCTGCGAATGGTGCGCGGACAACAGTCTGACGCCCTACCTCGCGGTCAAGGTCGACAAGCAGACGCGCGTGCCGGCTGCGTTCGTGAAGAACGGTGAGATCGTGCTCAACATCAGCGCGAACGCGACGCGCCGGCTCACGATCGACAATGACCGCGTGCAATTCAGCGCGCGCTTCAACGGCGTGTCGCAGGAAGTCTCGGTTCCCACGAGCGCGGTTTCGGGCGTCTTCGCCAAGGAGACGGGTTACGGCTTCGCCTTCGCGGTGAGCAACGATCCTGCCGCATCTCTCGACGCCGCAACTGCGCCGCGCGAGGCCTCGAAGGCTGCAGCCACAACACCGGCCGACAAGTCGCGCCGGCGGCCGAAGCATCTCCAGGTTGTAAAATAGCCGCTCGCCGCGTCACGCGCCGGAGCCGGCATAGCTCAGTTGGTAGAGCAGCGGTTTTGTAAACCGTTGGTCGTGGGTTCGATTCCTACTGCCGGCACCAAACCCCCGATCCGCATTCAGCGGTTGCGCGACCTGCTCGAGTGCTTGCATCTTGGGCCGACGTCGCATCCAATAGGCGGGGTTCCTCACCGTGGAGAGCGGATGGCACGGGATCAAAGAGCCTATTCGGCGTCGCGGCGGACCTTCTGCTGGACGTTCGCCGGCGTTCTCGTCGCGCCGAGCATTGCAGCCGCGCAGACTTCCACGACGGTCCGTCGCATCGGCGAACTAGCGTCAGGCGTGCCGCCTTCTCCTGAGTTCATCTGGAAACAAGCCGAGCCGTTGCGAGCGCGGGGATGGGTGGAGGGCCAAAATCTGCACGTCGAGCGTCGTTTCGACAGCGGGCAACCCGAACAGCTGCAAGCTCTTGCCGAAGAACTCGTTAGCTCAAAGGTCGAAATCATCGTGACCAACGGTACCGGTCCCACGCTTGCGGCGAAGCGCGCGACGAACACCATTCCAATCGTATTCGATTCAGCGGGCGATCCGGTCCTTCTCGGCTTGGTCACGAGCCTCGCTCGACCCGGCGGCAATGTCACCGGGTATTCGGTAGTGAGCCAAGAGATGGCCGCCAAACAGCTGTCGCTGTTGAAGGAATTGCTGCCACGACTCCAGCGCGTCGGCATGATGTGGGAGGTGGGCCATCCATATTATCGCGTTGCCCGCGGCCAGTTCGAGCATGTCTGCCAATCGCTCGGCCTAGTGCCAATCATTGTCGAAATCGGCGCAACGGGCGAGATTGGCGATGTCATCGCACAACTGACGCGGCAGCACGCTCAAGCATTGGTACTCCAGCCCAGCCCTTTCACTAACAACCACCGCGCCGAAATCATCGATGCCGCGACCAAGCAGGGGCTACCAACCATGACCCACGAAGCAGAGGGTGGCGCCTTGATTACGTACAGTACTACGGACGCCGAACAAGCCCAGATACGCGCCGATTACATCGACCGAATCCTGCGCGGTGCAAAACCCGCCGATCTTCCGGTCCAACAACCCACCAAGTTCGAATTGGTGATCAATCTCAAGACCGCCAAGGCGCTTGGTATCACGATACCCAAATCGTTGCTGCTGCGCGCGGACGACTTGATCCAGTAGCTCTCCTCGCATGTCCGCTTCGACCCAAAGCGGACATTGGCCAGATTGCGGATTCGGCCTTAGCCACCATGCAGATGTGGCATCAATGCACCAGGGACACCAAGGCGATTCAAGCCGTCCGTTCGCAGCCAGCGCCCAGTCGCAGCCTCGGCGCGATGGATCAGATTGGTTGTTTGCGAGAAGTCGTAGGTAGTCGTTGCAAGCGGACAGAGCGGCGGGACCGTAACCACTTCGAGCTCGCGAGCATAGCGTTCGATGTCGGTCACAAGCTGGCGCATGATCAGAAGATTAAGAGCATGCAGCGCCAGCGCCAGTGCGCGGCGCGGAGGTGCCGACAGTGCACAGGAGATGCCCGTCGGCAGGACGATCACGCGTGTAGCGCCCGTCTTTACAGCGGTTGAGATTGGTGTGTTATTCGTGATTCCGCCATCGAGCAAACACCGGCCATCCATCATCACCGGCGGGAAGACGCCGGGGATCGCCGCGCTCGCCAGCAGCGCCGTGGCAGCAGGACCGGAGGACAGCACGACATCCGTTCCTTCCAAGGCATCCGTGGCCACCACATGGCAAGGCAGCCGGGCTTCCTCGAGCCGCTGATAGGGCAGCGCAGACTCGATCAATCTTTGAAGTGGCGCTGGTGCAACGAGATGATCAGCTGTTCCAAAGAAAGCCCGAACGCCAGCTAGCAGCGAGAATGGGAAGACATCGGTCCTGCGCAGCCCAAGCCAGATCCGTTTGAGGCGCTCGATACCGCGAGCGTCTGGCTCAGCGGCATAGTAAGCAGCGTTGATTGCGCCTACGGAGGCGCCGACGACGAAATCAGGGACGATGCCACCGTGTGTGAGTGCGGCCAACATGCCGACCTGCACGGCGCCGAGACTGCCCCCTCCGGCCAGCACGAATGCGGTTACTCTCTTCGCGTCAGTACCCGTAGAATTCCTCGTAGCGCGTGATTGCACGCCGATTCGGTACTTCGGCCATTGGATGAAATGGCGAGGCCGGGCGTTCCCGTTTCAGGCCCAGGCCCTGAAGTCCGCTTTCGACCCAAGCAGACATTGAGCCTTCCCGAAAGCGGACGAGTGCCAGCGCGCTGATCGCGGCAGCTTGTGTTCCTCCTGCCCTATGGCTTAGGTTTGTTAGGGACCTGCATCGAATTGCCATAGTGGCAATAAGCGCCGTCATCGACCACGGGCAGCGACTTTACGCCAGCCTTCATGAGCTGCTTGGCATACTCGGTCCAAGTCATATTTGGATCCGGCGGCTGCCTGTAATCCTGAGGCAGAATCCGCGGTAAGCCACTTTGCTTATCTTTGGCATTTTGTTTCCAAGCACCCTTTCCGCCGACGTTAACACCTTTGTATATGAGAGCTTCGTCGAAAGGAACGACTTTGCTTTCCTTCATCGCGATGACGAGCAATCTGTCGGCCTGTTCGCGGCTGCATTTTTGTGACCAATAAAGATAATCGTGAATTATCGCGGCCCGACTGTATTGACCGGTGGGGGTCAAATAAAGCGGGGGTCCCCAAAACTGACGCGGGATGCTTGCGAGATCGGTAACGAATCCAGCGGGCACTTCGATGCTGTCTGCCGTATCGCCAATCAAATAGACGACTGGATCCAACACGATCCAGTCTCGGTCATCCCCAAAGGCCAGCAAAGGACGACTTGGCAGAGGCTGTTGCGCGACAGCCGTTGCAATAACCACAACGCCCAAAAGAGCGGATATGAACCAGACTTGCAGACGGTCGCATGGCCCCTCCCTCTTTGTAGCCAGCCGACGTGGCGATTCTACGCCGCGTCCCCCTGCAGCGTTACGGCCTACAAACGGATGATCGCGCGTCGCGGTCTTGTGCGCGCTCTCAAGCTGATATTCCCACGTCCGCTTCCGACCCAAAGCGGACGTTCAACCGTTTCGGACAGGAATGTCTACCGCTCGCTCTTCCTGCAAGATTTCTTGAGGCCTGGGTCTCAGAACTTGAAGCAAGTCGGTGGTTCAGAGTGCAAGCTTGTCGTCAGCCAAACTTCAGCATTCCGGCGTAAACATTGGGAATCTCCAACATGTCACGGGAGAAGCGGCATGAGCACACCTCCGGACGCGCTTACCGAACTGATGACGATTGTTACCGGATACCAGCGCTCGCGCGCGCTGATGGTCGTTGCCGAGCTGGGAATCGCGGACCTCCTGCGGGATGGTCCCCGCTCAGTCGACGAGCTGGCGCGGGCAACACATACGCACGAACCGACGCTGTATCGAGTGCTTCGCGCGTTAGCAGCAGCGGGCGTCTTCGAAGAGAGGCCTGGCAGGATGCTCGCGCTCACGCCCATTAGCGAGTTCCTGCGTAGCGATGCAGCAGTACCGTACGGACACCTGGCGCGATTGTTCGGGCGCGACTACCAATGGGCGGCCTGGGGAGCGTTGCTGCACAGCGTGAGGACTGGCGAAAGCGCAGCGAGGCATGTTCTCGGTGTGGATA